>Ga0302244_1000144_pt1 | contig 59336 bp, 73 predicted proteins | sample AAG_UR_Phe_MG_FD_193513 | JGI IMG/M metagenome (GOLD analysis project Ga0302244, IMG submission 193513) | Enriched activated sludge microbial communities from anaerobic digester in WTTP, New Holstein, Wisconsin, United States - AAG_UR_Phe | ecosystem: Engineered > Bioreactor > Anaerobic >... | reverse complement strand
GACGGGGGTACGGTTGCCCTCGCCATCGCCAACAAGTTCCTCCCCGACAGCGTCGAGAACATCTTCTCCAAGGCCGAGCGGCCCATGAGCGACTCGGAGCTGGGGGATTCGTTCAAGAACGACCTGATGAGCAGGTTCGGCGCACGCACGAAGGTGGTGGGGCAGCGAGAAAAGATCGGCAGAGGGGGTGCGCTGTACTCCGAGGACGTGACGGAGACCGTCGGCGCATCAATGTCCGAAGACGCCATGGAGTTCGTGGAGAAGCACGCGAGCAGCATCAACGAACAGATGGACGCCCTGCTCGCGGCGGGGGCGGGGGAAGGTCAGGCCGCCAGGGCGTGGCAGCAGTGGCTGGAGAAGTCCGGAGAAGGTGTGGATCAGGCCGTGCTTACGGAGATCTACCGCGGCATGACGTCCGGATTCGAGACCGCCGACGGCAAGACCATGACGATCCAGGAGGCCGTATCCCCTACCTCGAGCCGGAACCTCACGCTGTCGAAGTCGGCCTTTGACCGGCAGCTGAAGCTCTCCGCGAGGGCAGCCCTCAAGCCCTGGGAGGAGTTCAAGTCGGTAGGCCCCAAGAGCAGCACGTCCACGCGTGAGCGCATGGACAGGGCCCTGGGGGGCACCGGGCTGTCCTCGGCCATCGACGCGTTCTACGGGTCGATGTCTACGGGCGCGAAGGACATCTCCTCTCGGATGGACACCGTCATCCAGGAGTACCTGAAGAACCCCTCCGGAAAGCGGGGGGCCGCCATGCGGTATCTGGCCGGGGTGCCCGATATCGGCAACCGACTAATGGCCGCAGAGCTGGCGCAGAAGAACCTCATGGACAAGAAGGGCGGGCCGCGCAAGGATGCCTATGCCCGCAGCTTCTACATGAACGCCCGCCTCGGCAGGTACAAGGTCAACACCGACGACCTCGAGCGGAGGCTGCAGTCCAGCGAGGAGTGGGAGGAGCTGTCCAGGAAGTACAAGGGGAAGCGCCTGAAGGACGAGCAGAGCAGGCTTCGCTGGGACTACTACACGGAGCAGACGCAGGCACAGATCGGCGCGGCGCAGGGGGTGGACGACGCGACCCGCGAGGCTGACATGGGGGCTGCCCGCGACATCGCGGCCGTCGCCAGTGGGCAGAGGAACCTGACACCGGACGACGTCCGAAAGTCCGTGCTCTCCGCAGGGAAGTTCGGCGCGTACGTGCCCACCCCCCGCGGCACGGCCGTCTCCAAGGACGCCGGGTCTGGCATTCAGCAGTTCGTGACTGCGCTCTCCCAGATGACGGACAGCGTCGAGAAGGCCTCCCAGTATCTGGCCAATGCCGTCGCAGGTAGGGGCGGCGGGGGAGGCGTGGGCACGGCCAACGTGGTCGCGTACCCGCCGACAGCGGCCGGTGTCCAGATGAGCATCCCCGGAGGAACGCCATGACCGACCGCATGCAGAAGCTGAAGTTCCCGCTGCAGGCCCAGTCGCTGGCCTTCCGCATCTTCCGGGTCGAGGACTACACCATCGACGACCTCGTGATGCACCACTCCCGGGTGAGCGTCACCGGGCGCGTGCTCGGAACCACCGAGCAGCTGATCCCATCGCGCAAGCTTCGGGATGTACTGACGGGTCCGGCCAAGTCCTGAAACCACCCCCTTCCACCCCTTGACGAGGGCCCCGGCAGCGGGTGTACGCTCAGGGTGACGTTCGCCCGGACGTTCACGTGCGCCTGCTGGACCCCAAGCTGCTCCCGGTAGAAGTGTCGTCGGCTCGGTATAAGGTCCGTGCAGGTAATCTCTCGCCTGACAGGAGGTCCACATGGTCATGCTGGTCGGAAAACCGGAACTGATCTCGGCGTTCGCTCACGTGAAGGGGTTCGTCCTCCACGAGCCCGCGTGCCTCAAGGTGTCGGAGACGCCCGCGGTGGCACGGGAGCTCGAGGGGGAGGCGCCGTGCTTCGAGCTGGACCCGGCGTCGATCCGTCGACTGGCCAACAAGGGCGACGAGCTGGCTCTCCGGCTCATGCCCACCGTCTGCCGCCTCGAGCTCGAGCAGGGCGGCCAGCTCCGTCTCTTCTAGCCCCGGGGTGCCCCGTTCGGATCACGCAGGATCGACACGACGGCGTCGAACGGGGCACCCAGCGGCTTCCCCTCCGCCATGCCCTTCAGCAGCTGGTTGAAGTCGTTGATGACGCTGGTCTTGCCGAAGTAGTAGTCCGTGGAGAAGAACTGCCTGATGGCCCAGCCCACCGGCACCTGGCCGCAGGACAGCGAGAGGACGACCAGCGACATCTTGTAGCCCCTGAACTCGTACTTCTCCCTCCACGGGGCCGGCAGCGGGGCCAGGCAGCCCAGGAACACCAGGGCGGTGATGAAGTAGAAGGCCGGCGGCCACCACGGCGTGGCGATGGCCACGAGGGAGAGCAGCGAGAGCAAGGCCAGGCACTGCGGGAACAGGTACTGGAGGGAGTAGACGAACGTCCCGTACCGCCTGGAGTCAAACACGTGGGTGTACTCGTGGGCCAGCACCTCCACGTCGCCCTCGTGCCGCTTCGCGAGGTAGATGGTGTTGCCGATGGTGGTGGAGAACTCGGTCATGAACCCCTTGTTGAAGAAGAGCAGCGTGGCCAGGAACCGCATGAACCGGCTGCTCTCCTTCTGCACGACCTTCGCCCCGCGTGCCTCGATGAACAACTTCAGCTTCTCGAACTGGTCCATGAAGACCCCCAACCAAATGACCCAATGACGGTAGCACAGGAGGCGCCATGACGAAAACTGCGAGGGCCATCTACGGGGCCCTGCTGAACTCCCAGGACATCCCGAACGACGTACAGGCCGCGCTCAGGCAGCTCGTGGAGGACGGCAAGCTCCGAGGATTCCTGCTGGCGGCGTACGGCCGCGACCCGCGGGCCAGCTGGCGCGCGAAGCCCACCGACATGCTCAACACCATCCTGACCCTCATCGAGTTCATGACCGACAGCGGGGACGTCGCGAAGAAGGTCGGCGACCTGGTCGCGGCCAACATCAAGCCGCCGGACAGCGAAGTGAACTGACCGACCAATGACAACCCCCCGTAGGTATAAGAAAAATGGAGCAGGCATGGGTTGAACGTCGCCTGCCAGTGCTGGTCGCCCCCTGTCGGCATGGGCCGGAGGGGGCGGGGTGTTCTCATCAGGGCGTGGCGTAGCCACAAGGAGCACAAGATGAAGCTGACCGACGAAGAGGGGATCCAGGCGTTGAGGGGCACGCTCCCCCGCAGCCGGCTGCACCTGCAGCTGGCAGGGAACGAGCAGCTGGCGGACAAGCTGAGCTGGGCCTACAACGAAGCAATGTTCCTGGCCCTGAAGACGGCCAGGAACACCGAGGAGCTGAACAGCGTCGAGGGAGCGCTGAGGGGGCTCGTGGCCAAGCGCAGGATCGTGGAGGCGGAGGTCGAAGCCTACGGCGTGGGCCTGCGGTACGGCCACTTCCTGCAGATCCCCCAGGAGCTGTGGGACAGCTGCAAGGAGAAGCCCAGGTGGCGGGAGGCCGCCGAGAAGGTCGGTGAGCCGGCCCTGGCGGAGGACGACGACGTCCGGGACGCCATCGTCCGCCTGAAGTCGGTCACCCAGAAGATCGGCGAGCTGCGCAGGTCGAAGGTCCGCCTGACCGAGGCCCTGGGTCGGCTGCCCGAGGACCCGAAGGCGGTGCGCGCCCTCGCGGCGAAGGCCATGCGGGCGGTGTCCGGGGGCCACCTGCGGTCGCCCTTCATCCGCGAGCTGCTGAAGCTCGTCGAGGGGTCGCCGTACCTGGCCAAGAGCCGGCGGGCGCCGCGCCAGGAGACCGAGGAGGTCGAGATGCGGCCGCCCCAGGTCACCCAGGTGGAGAGCAGCGACCTGCCCGAGCCCACCCAGGCCTCGCCCGAACCCTCCCCCGGTCCCATCCACTGGGACGAGGACGGGATGACGTTCGCCATCGAGCCCGGGCTCGACAGCCTGGACGAGGACGTCGTCAGGACCCTGTGCGGTCACGCGAAGGTCAAGGGCGACCTGGCCGGCGCCTGGGGCGAGTTCGACGTCACGGTCAAGGGCACCGTCGTCCAGGTGATGAACGGCGTGGAGGTCGTGGACGAGTACGAGGTGCTGCCGCAGGAGGACTGACGAGCAGCCTGTGGCCGCGGGGGTGCGCTTCGGCGTGCCCCCGCGGCCGCGCAGCGTACGGCCACGGGTTTTTCTAGCTAGCGAAGCGGGCAGCGAAGGACACACGGTGCAGTGGCGTGAGGCCAAGGCGACGAATGGCCTCCTGGTGGGCCTTGCTGCCGTAGCCGACGTTCGTCTCGAACCCGTACCCGGGGTACTCCAGCGCAGCCTTGAACATCAGCAAGTCCCGGGTGACCTTCGCCACGACGGACGCGGCGCCGATGACGCGGTCGGTAGCGTCCCCGTCCTTGATGGGCTGCACCCCCGCAATGCGTGGGTCCCGGGTGCCGTCGAGACGTACCGGAAGGGGGCCGTGCAGCCGGCGCAGATGCTCCACCACGTCCCGAACCACCAGCTCCCAGGCATTCCAGATGCCCAGGCGGTCGACGGCCTCCGGCTCCGCGTACAGCAGCAGGAAGTCCGTGTCCGGGGCGGTGGTCAGTCGAGGGTACAGCTCCTCCCGCTGCGCCCGGGTGTAGACCTTGGAGTCCCCGGCGCCTGAGAACGCCTCGTCGGCGACGAACCCGCAGAGCATCACCGGGCCGGCCAGCGCACCCGCCCCGACCTCGTCCACCCCGATGTACCTCACTTCTTGCTCCGCTTCTGGGGACCCTGAGCCTTGGGGGCTGCCCCGCCGTGCCGGTAGCTGTCCGGGTCCTCGCGGTGCTGGATGGTCGTGAAGGCCAGCCCGGGGTTGCCGTCAGGCCCGCGCGGAGCAGACTCGGCCGCACGAGCCGCCAGGTCCTTCTTCGACGGCCGGCCGCGCCGCTTGCCGGTGTCGGGCGTGTCCTCCGCCTTCTTGACGGCCGCGGCGGGCTTGCGGGTCTTCTTCGGCGGCTTGGGCGTCTGCACGTTCGTGACGGGGCCGACGGTCGGGAACATGCCGGGCCGGCGGGGCACGTCCCGGCAGCCGGAGGCCGCGGGCACCGGCAGGAAGTGCGGGGACTCGTGCTGCGTGACGTTCGGGGAGCCGAACACGCAGGCCTTGGCGGCCTCCTCGTGGTTCGTCAGGTCGTACGCCACCAGCCGGCGACCGCGGATCGTCCAGTACCGGGTGACGAACTGGATGGCCTCGTCGTGGTTCGATGCGCCCACCAGCCACAGGTCCCAGTTCCCCGACTTGTCCGACACCATGACCCCGAACGGCTTGTTCATTCTCGTCTCCTCCTTCACGCGGGCACCGGACGTCCACTGGTGCTTCTTGCTGACACGCCCAGAGCGCAGCCAGTCCGGCACCCAAGTGCTAACCTGACCCGTCCTGTGGAACGACCGGAGCATCGCTCACCTCAGCCGGGAGAGTACCAATCGGGGGAGAGCGTGTCAAGTAGCAATTTTTCTTAGCTGCAACTTGTCGAAACTACTCAGAACTAGCAAATCGGGCATGCCGGGAGAGTGGCTTTCCACCGTGCTCGCGGAGGCACCAAACTGAAATTCGGCGGTCTAACTACCCGTAACCACGGGGGACGAGATGGTCTGTCACCGTTTCCCAGAATTTCGTGCTTGTGTGAGTGAGTCCTGATCACCCAACCCTTTGAACTTTCTCAGCAAGTTATGTTGAACATGAGAGAATGGATCATTCCCCTCTAAGGAACTACGTTCCTTATAGAGGGAATGATTCCTTTCTTTCAATGTTCAAACTTTTCGAAAATCGCACTTTCAGCTGCCACTGGCTCCCCGTCGACCGATACACGCAGTCAGGGGAGGAAATTGAATTTCCGGTTTTGGCGGGAAGTGGAGTCAGGAAACACCCGTACAAATCTCTTGACAGGTTCCGTCCGGCGTGCCAATCTACCGGTGTGGTTCTCTCAACACGGAGTGACACGATGCCCGATGACGTTCTCGGAAGACCGCCGGCACCCGCCTCCCCGAGCATCGGAATCCCCGTCCCGATGCGCCCGGAAGTGAAGGCCATGGTGAAGCAGATGATGAAGGACCCGGGGAACACCGACCCGCTCCCGCCGGCTACCCCCGAAGAAGCGGCCAAGGCCGGCAGCGAGTTCGGCTCCCCGCTGGTCGACGAACCCCCGTCGGAGGAGACCCCCAACGAGAAGTCGGAGAACCCCGAGCTGCCCCCGCAGTACACGGGCGGGCCGTTCGACAACGCCGACTTCCACCGGCTCTGCGACGAACGGGCCGGCACCGTCAACCTTGACACGACCGTCGGCCTGTTCGGGCGCGTCAGCCAGTGGGTCCCCGTCCTCCCCGGCAAGCTCGAGGTGCAGTTCTGCACGCAGAGCGGGGAGGAGAGCATCTGGATCGGCCGGCGCACCCCGCCCCAGGACATGGTGGGGTACTTCGCGCTGCGGCTGGAGGACCTGGCCGTGAGCATGCGGTCGCTCCGCGGCTCGATGTTCGGGGAGAAGGAGTTCGAGGACCCCTTCGGCCTCGTCGACGGCAAGCTGGTGTGGCGGGAGGACGTCCTGCTCGCCAACATCACGGCCGTCCAGCGCCTGCCGAACAACGTGCTGAACATCCTGCTGAAGCAGTTGGACTGGTTCAACGCGCGGGTCGACAAGGCCATGGCCGACCTCCGAAACTGTTGAGCGCCGACTTGGAGTTGTGGGTGACCGTCAACATGCTCTACGACCACAGGCCGGCGTTCTTGGTAGTGCCCGGGACCGTGATGTGGGACGTGTTCGCCCACGTGGCCTTCACTCGGCTGCGGGAACGGGCGGACTCGGCCGACTTCATGGCCAACCCGACGGCGGACAAGCGCAAGCGGCTCCTCGGCCAGCTGTTCCCGCAGCTGGAAGCGCACGAGAAGGCGAAGGAGCAGCAGCGCCAGAAGTTCATGGAGGAGTGGACTGACATCGGGCCGTTCTTCATCAAGCCGCCGGCAGAGGCATCCGTTGACGGGCCGGCGTTGCCGAAGGGCCGGATCCCGAGTCGACTGAGGTGAGACCATGATCGAGCTTCTCGTGACCAGCAACCTGAACCTGACGACGGGGGCGTGCACGCGGGAACTGACGGTGAAGCAGGACGGGATGGTCCAGTCCCAGACCCCGCTCTCGCCGGTCGAGTACGCGCAGCTCGTCCAGCAGGCGCAGACGAGCACCTCGCTCCTGTCGCGCCCGGCGCGGGAGCTCATCGTCGAGCGTGAGCCGGCCCCGGCGCCCCGTCACCCGGCCCCGTCGCTGGGCGGCGGGCCGGAGGACTTCGGCGGGGAGGACTTCCCGTCGGGCTTCCAGCCCGAAGACGACGGTGCGGAGCCGGTGGAGGCTGTCGAGCCCCCGCCCGCTACCCCGCGCCGCCCGCCCCCTCCGCCTTCGGTGGTGAGGACCCCGACGCAGGTCCCGCCTCCCGGGCGCAGGATGCCGGCAGCCGTGCCTGCGCCGCCGGCGCCGGGCGTCGGGGTGGCCATGTCCGGCGTGAAGGCCCCGAAGCCGTCCGGGAAGCCCGCCGGCCGGGCGCCCCGGACCATCGGGCAGATGATCAAGAGCGGCTCGCAGGAGGGGATGGATGACGACGAGGGACCGAACGCCTCCCCGGTCGAGGCCAGCCAGCTTTAGGCAGCGGCTGAGCCTGACGAGGCAGTACGACAGCAGCGGGCGGGTGGTCTACGTCAAGCCCACGCGGAGCGACGTGTACTTCTCCCCGGTGTTGAAGCTGACGACGCAGCGCCGGTACTGCGGCCTCGGGCTGCTGCTGCCCACGAACAGCCGACGCGTGGAGATTCGCCTGCCGTCGTCCGAGTTCGAGGCCCTGCAGTCCGTAGCCCTGCAGCATGGGCTGACGATGAGCGAGATGATGAGGGAGCTGGTGTCGTCCTACCTGGACGCCGTGGAGAAGCAGTATGGCGCTGAAGACTGAGCGCATGCCGATGCCCGCAGGCGTCGACAAGGTGGTGTCGTTGCTGGCCAAGCTGATGCTGAATGACCTGCACCGGGTGGTGCTGGACTTCGACGTCGGCGATGTCGAGGTGCGCTGGAGCACCACGTACGCCGACGACCTGGGGCAGGTCGACGACGTCGAGCCGAAGGACCTGGTGGAGCACGTGCGCATCGTGGAGACGGACCCGCGCGCCGCCTACGTGGCGTGCAACGAGAAGGCCCTGGCCGTCCTCATGAACGAGACGATGCTCCTGGCGTCGGAGCGCCAGTACGGCGTGGGCTGGGTCATCGGGGACCCCGAGACCGTGAAGCTGTGGCTCGGCATCCCGGTGATGCTGCCCCTGAACGCCCTGCTGGGGCTCCCGGTGTACCCCGTGAGCGACCTACCGAAGAGGACGCTGCTGCTGATGGGGGCCAGGACCTACGGGGCGCCCATCCGCTCGGTGTCCAGCCTGCGGAAGATTCGCATGGGCGACGTGTGGGCCCCCGTCGAGGGGAAGCCCGCAATGGAGGAGTTCGACCAGGCCATGGGTGACAAGCCGCCGGCGGAGACCGGCAAGGAGGAGTAGATCATGCCCGCCAAGAAGACGAAGGTCGTCGTGAAGGAGCCCTCGAACCTGATGGACGCTCTCGTGGCCGCGCTGCACAGCACGAAGGCCGTGGAGGTCGTGCAGGACGTCACCGTGCCGGGGTGCGAGCACTTCCCGGACCGCCTGACCGTCTACTTCCGGGTCATCAACGACCCGGCCTGGAAGACCTACCGCCTGCGCATCCTGCAGTCGCTGTCGAAGCTGCCGGCCCCCGGCATCCGGGTGCACATCGGCCAGCAGTTCATGTTCACGGACATGTTCACGAAGGACAAGAAGCAGCAGGTCCAGGTGAACATGATCGAGATCGAGGGCACCGAGAGGGCCGTCGAGGTCTTCGCGAAGATCGTGACGGAGTCGAAGCGCGGGGCCATCGACGCCCGGCTGCCCGAGACCCAGGTGATGGTCGGGGGCGTGTCCGGTCGCGTGTCCGAGGTCAAGGCCGAGCGCTTCATGCCCAGCATGAACACCGTCGGAGGCAGGGGGAACGCGCAATGACGAGGTCGCAGTACAAGGAAGGACTCATGCTGATGGGCACGGTCAACGGCCTCATCGCCGAGGCCGAGCACGACCTGGTGATGGCGACGGGCGCCGAGGGCGTTGAGGTCTGCACCGAGTCCCCCACCGGACGCACGGCCGCGCTGCGCGCTGTGAGGGACTACATCTTCGAGCTGCTCGACCAGCACGAGTCCGTGCAGGACGGGCCGAAGCCGTTGCCGCTGATCACGTTCCCGGGTCCGCGGTCCGACCCCGAGGAGGTGTAGCATGGAAAGACGCGAGGAGTTGATCCGTGAACTGCTGGCGCTGCTTCCCCGCGGCGTCGTGAAAATCGCCTACCCGTGGGCCGACCGGGTGACCGAGGAGACCTACCGACTGGTGAAGGAGGAGGACGGGACGATGACGCTGCAGGCCCAGCAGTTCATCACCGACCAGATGACCATCCTGTGCGGGGAGGTGAACCCTCTCGACAGCCTTGCCGAGGCCGAGGCGCGTCGCAAGAAGGACGCGTCGTCGGCGCAGAAGGAGCGGATGGCCGCGCAGCGGGAGCTCGACGCCCTGATGCTGAAGTTCTCCTCGCTGCAGGACGAGAGGGACACCCTCGCCATGGACCTCGAGGACATCACGCGGAGGGTGGAGGACCTGTACGACCGACTGCACCCCCGGGCGGAGCCGAGCGCCGAGGAGGCGAAGCTCATCGAGGACATCGGGCTGGAGACCAGCCGGGTGGTCCACAGGACGCTGACCGAGGACGGCATCGCTCGCAAGATCCTGCCGCCGCGGGACGTGCCCACCACGGAGTTCGTGGACGAGGGCGGGCCCGGCGGCGAGACGGACGCGTAGGAGGATGCAGATGGACGAGCCGCGGGATGAGGGACCCTCCCTCGAGCTGCGTGAGCACCTGGCGACGGAGGTCACGCTCGACGAGGTCCTGGCCTACCTGAACCGCCTGGCCAATGCTGACCCAGTGGCCATCGCGAAGCTGCTGGAGACGCGGGTCGACTGCAACGACACACTGGCCGCTGACCCCGACTGCCAGGTAGTGCTGAGCTGGACTCCCGAGCGCAGGGCCTTCTACAAGGTGGGGATGCTCGGGGTCCTCAGCGGGATCTTCGGGCCCAACCCGCCAGAGGCGGGTAGCCGGGCCGGTTGGGGACGCATCTGCGCCGTGTTCGACGTCTGCTGCCCGTGCACCAGGTACTACGTCGACACGATGTGCAGCGGCTTCCTGCTGCTCGATTTCACGTGCGACGTGACCCAGGAGGAGCTGGGCAAGCTGGGCGAGGGTAAGCCCTGCCCGAAGTGCGGGGCCCCGCTGGTGGTCGGCAGGCTGCAGGGGTTCAAGAAGACGTGGGACGGGGAGGTGGTCGGTGGATGACATCAGCACCCAGTGGGGCAAGTACATGATCGAGGTCTTCATCTCCGGCCGCCGGCCGCAGGGGGAGATCAGCACCATCCAGGGCTCCGTGCGCTTCTGGCGCATCCACGGTGCCCCCGGCGTGTTCGACGAGCAGATGCTCATCTGCGGGCGCTGCCAGGGCATCACGACCTACGAGGAGATGACGGCCGCCGAGTGCCGCGGGTGCGGGCAGCAGCTCCACTACGAGGACGTGATGGCCATCAAGCGGGCCATGCTCGAGCAGACCAACATGCCGCACTGTACGAAGTGCCACGTCATGCTGCAGCAGAAGACGGTGAAGCTGACGCTCCGCTGTCCGCAGTGCGGCGCCCAGTTCGTGCCGGGAACCCTGCACGACGCCAAGGTCTTCAGCGAGGCCCCCAGCAGTCTGGCCGCGCTGCTCGAGGTGATGGTCACCAAGCTCCAGCTCGACTGCACCGTCAAGATCCTCCGCGAGCGCTCCAAGGACGACGTGCGCCGGCTCACCCTCGACAAGACCGGGCTGTCCCAGGGCGAACGTACGAAGCGCCTCGATGTGGTAAAATCCTCTCGTGAGGAGGCCTTTTACCCCAAGGACCGCATGATCACGGACCTGGGGGCGGGGGCGAGCCTCTCGGAGAGGATCGAGGCGTTCCTTCGCGCGTGAGGAGCAACATGCCCGCAGGCGTGGCCAGCAGCCCCAAGAAGCGACCGACCCCCGGAACCGCTGTCCCACAGCAGCAGAAGCCTGCGGGGGCCGCCAGGCCCAGCCGGCGCACCCACAGACCCCCTTCCGACGCACTCCCCAGGTTCCGCGATGGGCTGCAGTACGTCGAGTTCATCGACAGCCTCAGCCAGGAGGGGTTCGTCTGGGAGTTCATCGTGCAGGTCCTGGACCAGTTCGTGGACCCCGACATCGGCGAGCCGAAGCGCATGAAGTGCGGAGGGAAGCTCGGTCGGGAGTATGTCGAGCAGAAGGTCATCGTCGGGGTGCAGCAGAAGGTGCGCGGCCTGCTGGCGGAGCACGACAAGCTGCTCAAGGCGGCCACGCGCATCCCGCCGCGCTAGCTGACACTTGACAGCCACCTCGGTATGCATCTACCATCTGGATGAGTTCGGGCGAACCCCCCGCCTCCGCGCAACGCGAGAGAGCCGGCCCCAGCAGCAATGCTGGGGCCGGTGTGTCTTCAGGGGGTAGAAGTCGACTGAGTGAAGGGGGACGGGCTGGCAGCGGCCGCGGGGGCGGGAGCAGGGGCCGTCACGGCGGCGGGCACGGCCGCCTGGCTCTGCGGGATGATCTTGGGGGCCAGCACGAACTGCCCGAGCAGCCACGCGAAGATCACTGCCGCCATCGGCGCCACGATCTGCAGCACCTTGAACATCTTGCCCGTGCCGGCCGTCTTGACGGCCGTCGTGGTCGTGCTGTTCGCCATGTACTGCAGCACCTGGTCGTGGAAGGCCTTGCACCCGCCGACAGGCTGCCGAAGGTCAAACCCGACGACGTGGTCATGCAGCCGGGAAGATTCCTCGGGTGTCGGGACGTTGCGCTCGAGTCGACCGACGCGTGTGACGGCGTCGCTCAGTTGCCCCTGAAGGCTGGAGAGCGTCGAGTTGTTGTTGGCCGCGGTGGCCTCGAGGCGCGTCACCCGGTCGAGCACCTGGTCCAGCTTGCCGCGGTTCTCCTTGAACTCGTCCCGCAGGTCCTTGACGTCGTCCTTCAGGTCCCTGAGCATCGCGAACAGCGGCCCGCTGGGGCCAAGGTCTTCCGCTCCGCCCATGTCTGCCCTCCTGTAGTCGCCCACTTGCGACCCCCGCTGCCGCGCGTTGTCGCATTCGCCCTACGTCACGTAGTGGGCAGGCAGCGCCCACGTCCTTACTGTACCGAGGGCGTGGAAGTGGCGTCAACACTGGGAATTTTGGACGTGTCACCGGGGAGGGGGAAGACTAGACGTTCAGCGGGGCGCTGGGGTTGCCCGTGCGAGCTTCGCTGTTCGCCGTGCCGCCGCCGGCCAGCGACTCGCCGAACGCGGAGTTCAGGCTCTGCAGGAAGTCCTGGGTGGAGGTCGGGTTCTGCCAGTCCTCCGTCTGGAACGGGTAGGCCGTGGAGATGTCGACCGGCATCAGCCGCTCGTACTGGATCTGCACGCCCTCCTGGAAGATGATGCCCTGCGCGTCCACCGCCCAGCTGTGGCCGGGGATGTAGCACTGCTCCAGGTAGAAGGCGCCGATGATGACGTTGTCGGTGTCCTTCACGATGATCAGCTGGCCGTGTGGCTGGCTGAAGATGTCGGACGCCAGGTTGATGAACAGGTTGTCGTAGCCGGGCGGCGTGTGGACCTTGTGCATGCCGGTGTAGTTGTTCACGAAGGCCGGCAGGATCTGGCCACCGCCCATGTCGTCCGACTTGTAGTACGCCATCACGAGGCGCAGCAGCGACTTCCCGTGGTAGTACGGCCGCCCGAAGGTGGCCGCACCCACGACCTTGCCGGGGAACATGTAGGACCGCTTCGAGCCGATCTCGAAGATGCGGGCCACGGCCATGTTCTGGCTCAGGCTGAAGTTCTGCACGATGCCCAGCGGGAAGACCAGCTGGCTGGCGACGCCGCCCGTCGTCAGGTCCGTCAGGGAGGGCGGACCCATCGCGATGGCCATGAACTCGGCCGACGCGAACTTGCCGGGGCGCATGCCGTCCTGCATGAACTTGTTGTAGTGGTCGAGCTGGTTGATCGAGGGCATTGGCCCACCTCCTTCACTAGACCAGGATCACCAGGATGCTGCGCGCCGGGTAGTACACCGACCGGCTCAGCCGGACGATGAGCTGCCGCGGGTCGTTCTCGTCCACCTCGATGGACTCGACCGCACAGGTCGCGAAGATGCCGAACTGCACCAGCTTCTTGGCCACGGTGTCCACCACCATGCCGATGCGGTTGATGTAGTTCCGGTCGATGGCCAGGGGGCCGACGTACGGCTTCAGCTCCGTCCGCAGCAGCTTCGCCGCCACGTCGTCCGGGGTCAGCATCGAGTGCTCGAAGTTCTCGATGGTGTCCGTCTTGCACGTGACGAAGTCGCGCCACGTGGTCACGCCGTCCTCGGTCAGGGCCAGGCAGTAGCCGCCGTTGGCCGCGATGCCCTGCTCGTAGTCCGTGAACCCGTCCGGCATGAACGTGTTGCTGACCAGGGGGATGGTGTCCCCCGACAGCGGCTGGATCGGGTGCACGTAGCACAGGCGCGCGCCGGCCAGGGCCCCCAGGTAGAAGCCGTCCACGCGGGTGGCCAGGCCGTCCACCGGGACCTCGATCCAGTCGGGGCCGAGCATGCGGACGCGGTAGCTGTCGTACCCGCTGGCGACGGCCGCCATGGCCTCGGCCTGCTCCTCCGCCGTCGCGACCTCGCGGCCCCGCTGGTAGAGGCCGGCGGCCTCGCCGTCGAGCTCCATCGTGGCGTGCCCGGAGGTGGCGTAGAAGCCGTCCTCGTTGCCCTCGTGGGTCTGGAACCAGGTGTCGTCGATCCAGACCCGCACCTCCTGGCCGTTGATCTCGCGGACCAGGTAGTTCTGGGCGTCGGAGGAGATGTTCACGTACAGCTTGGCCGTCCACAGCTTCTCGGAGTTCTGCAGGTCCGTGCCGGTCAGCGGCGTCGGGTCGCCCGTCTCCGGGTCGACGAGGTCGGCCATGGCCGCCACGACGTTGACCGTGCCGGGGTCGAAGTAGAACGTGTCCGACGTCCCGGGCACTGCGGTCGCCGTGCCGGTGCCGGCCGTGCGCGACGTGACGTGCTCGGGGATGGTCAGGCAGCCCAGCAGGATCTGCTCGCGCTTGTGCTGCTCGTCGGACATGGTCTCGACGTGGGTCTTGTACAGGTCGATGACGGCCTTCTCCGGCGTCAGCGGGGTGACGGCGTAGACGTCCTGGGTCGACAGGAACGTCTTCGCCTGCGTGTACGCGCTGAGGGTGCCGTAGGGCTCGGTGTTCGAGACCGCGGTGCCGATCATGTTGCCGTTGCGGTCGTAGACCGGGCCCAGGCCCAGGCCGGAGACCACGATGCCGCTGCCGGCCGTCCAGGCCAGGCTCAGCGCGAGGCCCAGGGGGTTGGCCGGGGTCAGCGGCGTCACCAGGTCCAGGTCGGCGTCCGACCGGATGTTGATGCCGCGGGTCAGGTCACCGCGCAGCGCCCGGTAGGCGACGTACATCGAGAACGTCGCGCTCGGGGCCGCCACGCCGGTCACGTCGCGGGCCACGTCGTTCTTCATGATGGCCAGCGCGTTCGTCGTGTCGACGAAGAACTCCGGCAGCGGGCGGATCTTCGAGCCGTCGTTGTCGGAGTCGAAGTCGATGTTCTCGGCCCGGATGTACCAGCCGTTGAACTCCTCGGTCAGGGTGCGCTCGGTGTCCAGCACCAGCGTGGCGCCCGGGAACACCGTGGCCCCCACCGACGCGTCCTGGATGCCGATGACGGTGCCCAGGGCCGTGCCGGAGTTGTACAGCACGTCGCCCTCGACCACCGAGAGCGCGCAGCCGTAGAACTCGCCGATGTACGCGGTGTCCTCCTCGTAGACCTCCGGGGTCGGGTCGTTCTGGGCGGCCGCGAACAGCGCCTCGACAGCGCTTCCGCCCACGATCTCGATGACGGAGTCGATGCCCCGGCGGCCGAAGTTGCCGGCGGCGGCCGTGGCGTTGATCGAGGTCAGGCACAGGTAGCGGTTCGTCGCCGGGCTGCCGATGTCGACGGCGCCGGGCGAGCCGTCGGGCCGGCAGGCCACGGCCACGCCGAAGTTCCGGTTGGACCCGTTCACGTCGGTGCCGTTGATGCGGTCGATGACCAGGTTCACGGTCGTGTCGGTGGCCTGGAAGACGATGTTCCGGACCTCGCCGCCGTTCACGCGGACCTGCAGGTTCTTGTTGGTCAGGGCCGCGGCCAGGAGGTTGTTGTCCTCCATGTACTTCAGGTCCCGGGCGCCGACCACGTGGCCGTAGTTCCACTCGCTCGAGGTGTTGTTCGTGAACTCCGTGAAGTTGATGGGGTCCCACCCGCCGGTCAGGCCGGCGGCGCTCACGTTCTCGAGCGGGGTGTCAGCGTCGTAGTTCACCGTGGTGTCGGGCGCGATGGTCACGTCCGCGTCGCCGGCGGCGGCCGCGGGGACGGTGGAGATGGCCTGCGGGTCGGCAGCGCTCGCCAGGGCGGCCACCGTGAACGCGACCATGTTCGGGTTCAGGGGGTCGATGTTGCTGACGGTCACGAAGCTGCTGACCACCGGGTCGGCGGTCAGGGCGGCCGTGACGTCGTTGACCGTGTCCACGCCGTCACGGAAGGTCTGCGCGATGGCGATGGCCGTGATCGCGCCGGCGGAGTTCTTCGTGATGGTCACCGTCTGGGCGAGGCCGCCTCCGGCGGTGGCCGCGTAGGTGACCTTGAGGCCCAGGTCGCCGGTCCAGACGTTCAGGGGCCAGCTGCCCGCGGCGGTCAGCGTGAAGAGCGTGCCCGTCCCGGTGACGTTCAGGGTGCCGGCCGCGTTCCGGGCATACGTCAGGGTCTTCGTCATGAGGCTCAGCGGGTTGTCCCCGTTGCTGCCGGGATTCCACCCCGGGGCGCCCGCATCGTAGACCTGCTGCACGTAGTTGCCGGCGGAGCCGTAGCGGGCGTCCGTGGCTCTGGTGACCAGGGTGCCGGTCTTGCCGCCGGTGAACGGGGTGGCCGCCACCGCCGCCATCGTGACGTCGGAGCCGGCGGCCAGGGTGCCGACGACCGCGCCGTAGCAGTACGCGTCGATGGCCGTGGCCACCGTGGTGGCCGCCCCGAGGACCGCCAGCGAGTTCGGCAGGGCCGCGGTGGAGGCGTTCAGCAGCGAGGTGATGACGTGCATCTTCGTGCCGGCGCCGAACTTCTGCGCGATGACCCAGGGGTTCGCGCCGGTGCCCACGCCCTCGACCGTGATGTCGAAGGCGCCAGCCGGGAAGATCGCGTACGCCGTGTTGGTCGGGGGCACGGCTTCGCCGCCGCCGGTGTTGCGGGCGTTGGCGATGGCCGTGACGGTCAGGTGGGTGTTGTCGACGATCTCACTGATCGTCACGGCCTCCCAGCTGCCGATGCCGGTGCCGGTCACGTCGGCCGCGCCCAGCACGACCACGTCGCCGACCGCGACCTCGTTGACGAACGACGCGGAGGTGTCCACGAGGGTCGTCGCGGAGCCACCGGTCAGGGTGTTCGAGGACAGGACCTTCTCCGTGACGCTCTGCGCCCGGTAGGCCATGTTGTTGCCCAGGTAGCCGGGCACGGCCAGCGGGACCGCGAGGAGGTACAGCTTGCCGCCGGCCACCACGTCGACGAGGTTGTAGGCGATCTTGTTGAAGGTGTAGCTGAACTCCGCGCGCGCGCCGGGGCTCGTGACGTACGGCGTCCGCTGGTCACCGTCGAAGTCGTTCAGGGGCACCAGCTTGCGGCTCACGTAGCTGGGCAGCCGGTGGCCGATGGTGGTCGAGAAGTCCCAGGGGCCCGCATCCGAGGGCGGGTTCAGGTACGAGAAGCCCCAGTTCGTCAGCGTCGCCTCTCCCGTGGGCAGGTAGGTGTTCGTGCCACGGGTGGTGTACTCCGGCCGCATGTGGTTGCGCAGCACGCAGCCGGTGCGCTTGAACTCCTGGACCGTCCCGCTCTGCTTGTAGAACGCCCGGATCTCGTCCTCGAGCGAGTCGAAGTGCAGGTAGGAGATGTTCCCGCGCGGGGCCGGGAAGGAGCTGAACGAGACGCCCAGCCGCTGGTTCTTGTAGGTGCCGGCGCCGTACTGCTTGTCGAGGGTGACGAGGCCGATGATGGTGTTGGCGTCCCCGTCCTTGACCTCGACGCAGGCGGTGTCCCCCATCCCCTGCGTCTGGACGGCCAGGTACTTGGCGTCCACGAGGCTGAAGACCACGCCGGTGAAGTTGCCGGCCAGCAGGCTCAGCATGTACTCCTTCGTCGTGAGGTTCGCCGGGAAGGTGTACGACTGGGTCGGCCCGTTGTTGACGGCCAGCTTCAGCGTCTTCCCACGCAGACCCGTCGGGACGCTGAGGTCCCCCGTGCCCACGACCCGCGCGGGGGCGGACAGCAGGGCCTGGGGGTTCAGCGTGCTCCCCGAGTAGAGGTCGAGGACCTCGTACGCCGGGCCCACCACCCAGGGCTTCAGCGTCGGGACGATGGCCTGCGGGGTGGCCGCCGTGACCTGCCGACGAACGCTCACACCAGGCCGCGGAAGAGACGTCGCCATGTTCAGACCTCCTTCACCGTCGTCACGGGTCAGCCCCGCTTCGAGTCAAGCATATCCGGTCGCCGATTCTGGTGTCAAACCAGCGACCACCCAGATTTATCCCCTGTCAAACCGCTGCCGGATCGCGGTGACCGCGTTCTCCAGCACCGGATGCCCCGCCACGAAGTTGTTCTGCCCAATGTGGTAGCCGTTGCGCAGGGCGACGGCCCACCACTGCCCGGGCTGCGCGCCCTTCACCAAACCGGCGGCGTCGAACAGGTCGCTCAGCGACACCTGGTTGTCGATGAAGTCCATGCCGCCCAGCCGCTTCGCTTCCTCCCGGAACGTCGGGAGCAAGTTGAAGATGTTCCACCCGATGAGGCTGGCCTCGATGTCGTTCTGCGCGATGGCGAAGATGGCCACGCCCGAGTCCACGATGTTGGTGAACTCCCGGCTGCCCCCGGCGCCCAGCGGATCCTGCGTCATCATCTGGTTGGGGGCCACCGACCGCCACCCGGCGCCGCTGCCCTGCACGATGATGGCGGGCAGGCGGTTCTCCGCGGACGGGACGTACGGCAGGCTCTTCACGATGGCGATGCGCGTCTTGGCCAGGTCGGGGTCCCACCGGAACCTCTCCCACGAGGAGAAGAAGCCCTGCAGCAAGATGACGTAGGACCGCACCGAGAGGTAGAGCCTGTCGGGCCCGAAGGGCGAGTCCTTGAGTATCTCCGGGAGGTCGGCCACCTACATCTCCTGCTGCGGCTCCTGCGCACGCTTGGCCTTGATGCGCTTGGCGATGAGCGCGGCCGCGCCCAGACCGCCGGCGACAGCCAGCCCCTTGCCCCAGTGCTTCTTCACGAACTCCTTCGCGGCGAAGGGCTTGGTGTGCTCCGTGACCGCGACCGCCGGGTGCTTCATGCCCATCAGCCGCGTCTCGTGCTCCAGGAACTTCGTCGGGTCCGCGTGCGTACCCTTCAGGCGCGTGAGGTGGCTCTCCCCCTGCCCGATGAGGGTCGCTCGCTGCGCGCGCAGCTCCTTGGCCTTGCGCTCGTAGGACTTGAGCTGCGTCAACAGCGCCTTCTCGTCCTTCCCGGCCGCGCCCTCGAGCTGCGACCTCAGGTCGGTGATGCGCGCGTCGTACCCCTGCAGCGCGGCGTCGACGCGACCCACGGACCCCTCCACGTGGGTGAGGCCACGCTTCGCGCGGAAGCCTTCGAACAGCGCCTTCTTCTCCATGGGCTCGACCTGCTCGAGCTCGTGTCGGATGATGTCCACGCTCGATGCGAACTTGCTGTCACTCACGGCGTCCTCCTCCCCCGAACATCGCACCACCCAGCAGGGCACCGCCGCCCACGCCAGCCGCCACGGCGGGCACGGGGTTCGCCTTGGCCCACTCGAGGGCCTTCTCGTGCCACGCGCCCTTGCCCTTCTTCGTTGCTTTCTCGCCAGCCTCGGCCACCTCGGGCAGCACGATGCCGCGGCGAGTGAGCATTTCCTGCTCGTGCGCGGTGAGGCCTTCCTTGGCCCGGGCCAGCTCGCCCTCGGCCGCGGTGAACGCCTTCTCGTGTTCTCCCAGCATGCCGATGCGCTCGCGGTGTGCGGCCGTGAGCGCTGCGTGGTCCTTGGGGTTGAGCTGGCCGCCGGCCGACTTGGCCTTGTCCTCCAGCTTCTTGATGGTCGAGTTCACCTTGTCCCAGTTCTCGCCGTGGGCGGCCTTGACCTTGCCCATGACGTCCGCGTGGGCCTTCTCGGCCCGCTGCACCGCCGCCCGAGCATTCGCGCCGGCTCCGGCCTCACCGCCGATGATGCGGTTCTTGGCCCGCTCCAGCAGCGACAGGTCCTGGGCGCCGGCGGCGGGAGCCGGAAGCACCTCAGTCGGCGAAGCTTCGCCGAGAGGGCGAGCACCAACCTCGGGCCGCGGAGTCGGAGAGACCGCCGTGACCGCCGTGGGCTGCCCGGCCGCGACGCTCTTGGGGGTCAGGTTGGCGTTGGGGTTGTGGGGAATCACCATCGGCTGCTTCAGGTAGTCCGTGCCGTTGCTCCCGAAGCCGAGCCCCCGCGGGTCATACGTGGGTGCAGGCGGGGGCGTGGGCGGTACAGTGGCCGCGGCTGCCGGTGCGGCGGCTCTCGGGCTGGCCGCCACGGTGTTCGGGGTACGGACAGGAGGCCCGCCGGCGGCAGCGGGCGGTGCCGCCTGGGCCACCCCGGCCGTGTCCGGGGTCGGCACAAACGTCGGCCGCGGCGGGGGCGGGGGCGGGGGCGGGGGCGGGGCCACCGAGGCGGCAGGCGGAGCGCTGACGGGGGTCTGGCGCACACCCCCGCCCGTTGCGCGCCCGGCGGGGCCCTCGAACACCGCGGACCCTGCGGGGCGCGGCGCCACGGCCCGCTCACCGCCGGCACCGAAGAACGACTTGACCCGCTGGCCGGCCCTGCTCAAGAGGCCGCCGCGGGCTCCGGCCTCCGCGACCTCACCGCCCGCCCTGCCGGCCATGCGGCTGACGGCAGCCCCGGCAGCCCCGAGCCCCTTCTTGAGCACCGCACCTACCGCGGCGCTCTTCTCCAGGTCGGGGTTCGCCCACTCGTACACGGCGCGACGGGTGGCAGGGGCAGCGTTCAGCATGGTCTCACCTCAGGAAGTCGGGGGTGTATCGCCACCCGCGCTGCTTCTCTGCGATCTGGTCCGGCACCGGCAGCTGGTACTCCACGTTGTCCAGCGGCAGGAGGGCCATCTCGCACTCCGACCGGATCAGGCACCCGCGCTTCATCACGCGATGGATGTTCTCCGTCACGGACCAGCGGCGGTTGTCCTCATCCACAACGACGTCGTTGGGCTTCAGGTCCACGAACCACGGGAACCTGGCCTGGGTGTGCACCGTGGTGATGGGCACGCCCTGTACGTTCTCCTGGCTGGGGGTGGCCTTCTGGTGCTCCAGCATGATCCAGACCTTCACCGGCTGCAGGAATCCCCCGGTGAACGACGTGCCCCAACATGCGGCGCAGTTCGCCGAAATCTGGGCGCTGGTCACGCGGTCGAAGCACTTCGGGCACCTCTCCCCCGACGTACGCACCGGGAAGTAGATGACCGACTGGCCGTGGTCCCGGTAGCGGACCTCGCTGTCGCTGGCTAGCAGCATCGCCTCGGGGTCATCCCTACGGTCGGTGGAGGCGCCGTCGTACGGCGGCCACTCCTGGGTGACCTCGGCGGAGTTGGTGTACTCCGTGATGCGCAGCCGGTAGTACCAGCGCCGGAGGATGCGGTACTGCCCCACGACGTCGACCAGGGTGTCCCGGGAGCGCGGGTCGAACGGCTCCCCGACGGGTTCGTACGGCCCGAACCGGCTCTCGCAGCGCACCAGCTGCGCGGTCAGCCGATTCTGACTGTCGTACCCCGAGAGCACCCAGCTCAGGGTGATCTCGTCGGTCGACTTGGTGTGCGCTCGCAGCTTGACGTTCACTGCGTGCCTCCGGCCATCTTCCTCACGTCACCTGCTCCGGGGGGACGGCCCCCATCTCCGCCGGCGACCGCCGGTTGCGGAGGTGCTTGATGGCCATGACGCCCCCCACGGCCAGCGCGCCGCCGGCCAGGGGGAGCTTCCACTTCTTCAGGAAGTGCTTCAGTCCGCCGCGGGGCCCGGCCTTCAGCTCGTCGAGGGCGGCGCGGTGAGCACTCAGGTCGGCCATCGCGCCCGGCGCCTTCGCGTGGGACGCGGCGTTCAGATGGTGCTTGTGCATGAAGTTGTAGGAGTTCTCGAGCTTGCCCACGAGCGACTGGCGCTTGGCCGTGAGCTTCGCGACCTCCTTCTCGAGCCCGGAGATGTTGCCGCGCGCGAACCCGCTCGCCCCGCCTTCGCCGGCGGACTTCAGCTCGCTCAGGGCGGCCTTGCGCTCGCGGATCTGCGCGTCGAGGCCGTGCACCTCCGAGGAGATGCTGGCGTGGTGCTTCTTGAACCGCTCCTCCGCCATGGACGCGGCCATGTTCAGGTGCTTGCCTCGGTCGACGAAGGGCGCCAGCAGCTCGCTCCTGCCAAGGGTGGAACGAAACCTTGCTCCGGCGCGCTTCACCAAGTCGTTGCGGGTCATCGTGCCCCTCCTACGCGTGGCTCGAGTCCTTCGGCGGCACGCTGTTCGGCGGCTTCGCGGTGCCTCCGTGGTTGGTCGGATCCCACCAGAACCACAGCACCCACCCGTTGGAGTGCCCCTCGTTCGTGGGCCCCCACTGGATGTCGTCCTGCAGGATGTTGTTGGCATCCACGTACTTCGTGATGTCCAGCGCGTAGGCGAAGTTGCGCATGTACAGGCTCGCGGCCATGGTTCACCTCACGGGTTATTTGCGTAAAGCGGGGCGATCCGCCCGCGCAGGTAGTCCTCCAGCAGGATCATCCCTTCCTCAGACGCAAGTGCCAGGCCTCCGGAGGCGGCCCGGAAGTTGAGGCTCACCTTCAGCGACTTGGCCATCTGCACGTACTCCGACCACAGCGTCTCCGCGGTACGCCGCACGAACTGCCCCTTCTGCCGGCTGGGCACCCCCACCTGGCCGTCGGACGCCGGGTAGTAGTTGCGCTCGTCGAGGTTGGCCACCTGTCGCAGCAGCCTGGCCACGATGCCGGTGATGAGCAGCGAACGGTCCGGGAAGTTGTCCCAGGAGAACGTCGCGATGGGCGGCGGCATGGCGTTGAACGCCCCGATGACGATCTTGATGGTCCTGGCGATGACCTTGTCCGAGGACTCGACGTCGGGGTTGCCGTCGGAGTCCTGGATGAGCCTGTTCAGCTCGGCGTAGTCGCGCATCTCGAGACGCACGTCGTCGATGAGGCTCTGAAGCTGGCGCTGCAGTTCACTCGTCGCCACGGAGCAACCTCAACAGCTCGGCGCGGCTCTCGTTGCCCGTCAGCGAGAGTCCGCGGTCCCTGCATGATCTTAGCAGACTTCGCCTGTTCAACCGCGTGTAGCTGTCGACACTCCCCTCGATTTTCTCCGGCAGCGGCGCGGCGGGTGGCGCCACAATGGGCAGCGGCCGCGCGCGCACAGGGCGAGTGGGTGTGGAGGGGGTCGGCTGGTTCTCCGTCGCCAGGCCCGCGGACAGGAGGGGGTCAGCGACATCGTCCGGGATGCACGTGGGACGGTGGGCGTGGATAGTCCTGCCACCCTTCACCAGGATCGGGAAGGCAGCACCGTAGACCCGGGGTACGTCACTCCACACCCGCTTCATGCAGCTTCTCGATCAGCTTGGACTTGCTGATGTTCGACTTGTAGGGGATGCCGTTGGCGTCGGCCAGCTCCTTCAGCCCGTGCATGCTCCGGCTCTCCAGGTCGGCGGCCTTCGGCTCGGGCTCCTCCGCCTCGGGGTCCGGCTCGGTGGTCGGCTCCTCGGGCGCGGGCACGGGCTCCAGGGGCGGGGCGACGGCCGGCAGCTCCGGCTCGACCTCCGCGGCCTCCGGTTCCGGGGTCGGGGGCGGGGGGAGGGTCTCCTCGGCGGCGGGGGTCTCCACCGCAGGGACGTCCTCCTCCACGGGCTCCACTTCACCGGGGGCGTGCTTCCGGGTCAGCGTGATGATGCCCTGCTTCGCGAGCGCGGCCATGACCTTCCGGTACGGCCAGAAGGCCGACGGCGAGAACGCCTTCGTCATGCCGGGCGCGATGATGGTCGTGGACATCCGGAAGCCGCCGTTGGGCAGCACGACGACCTGCCCCGCGGATCCTTTGATCCACAGGCGGCCGCGAATCGGGCGGTTCAGCGTGATGACGTACATCGGGTCCTCCAATGCGGGAAGGGGCGGGGGAAGATGTCTCCTCCCCCGCCCCTCCATTCTCGCACGTCTCGGCTAGAAGATCACCGGGACGTAGCCGCCGGTCTCGCCGACGTCGATGCGGGACAGGTTGTCCGTGACGATCAGCTCCTCGCTGAGGGGCTGGACGTCCACGGCGCCCGCCGGCGCGAAGCCGGGGACCACGGAGCCGCTGTACAGCTCGCACTTCTTGACGAAGCGGAGGTTCGCGAACCCCATGCCGATGACCTCCCACGCCCAGCTCTCGACGCGGTCACCGTAGCGCTCCATGGCCACGGTGATGTCGACGAAGCGCAGGAACTTCCCGCCGAACTGGACCTGGGCGAACATGAACATGTTGCCCGGGCGCAGGATGGAGGTCTTGTTCGTGCGCACGAACTTGTGGCCGATGACCGTGCCGACGGTGTAGCCGTCCTGGGTCACCTTCCACGCGCCCTCGCCGCCGATGTCGTTGAACTCCCAGGTGTTGAAGCCCTGGAAGTCCGTCTCGGTGATGAGGACGTTCTCGCCGATCAGCGACTCGCCGCGGAAGCCCGGGAACATCCGGGCCATGTAGGCGAAGTCCTGCCGCTGCGGGATCTGGATGTTGAAGTTGTCGGTCGCCTCGTTGCGGGCGATCTCCGACTTCCGGACGGCCGTCTCCTTCGGCGGAGTCGCGCCCTGGAGGGCGGAGGCCGTCAGGTCCACCACGCCGCCGTTGTCCCAGCCCTGCACGGTCTGGACGCAGGTCTCGAGGTGGAGGATCAGCTCGCGGTCCTCGACCATCTGGATCCACAGCGGGAACTTGCCCTCCATGTCCTTGACGAACGGGTAGGGCATGCTGCGGATGGTCATCTCGTCGGTGGTCAGGTGCTCGGTCTCGATCTTGTGGAACGAGATCGGGTACTTCTTGCTGAACCACACGTACGCGTGGCCGTTGCCGCGGATGTTCGCGGTCATCGCGTAGGACACCGTCTCGCCGTGCTCGAGGTAGTAGATGGTGTCCGTCTTGATGTCTTCCTGGATGTGCGGGTCGTTGCGGTCGACGTCCTTCGGGGGGAACAGCTTCCGCGCGAACCCTTCCTCCCACACCTTGTTGCGGACGACGTCCGACTGCAGGGCCGCGGCCTTCTGCAGCTGCCCGTCCGAGCTGGTGCGGTCGAGGAACATCGTGTTGAACGTGCTGTCGCGTTCCATGGCTTGTTCCTCCTACCCGGCCAGCTGGACACGGATGTAGTCCGTGCCGGTGAGGGCCTTGTTGGCCACGACGATGGCGCGCACGGGCTCGCCGGGGGCGGCGACCTTGAGCGCACCCTTGTACGTGACGCCGTCCCAGGACACCGACCCCACGGTCAGCGCGGTGCCCGGAGTCATGAACTGGTCGTTGCCACCCCCGGTGCCGGCGGTGATGCCGAACAGCTGGGTGTCGAACTCGAACCCGTCGGGTCCGAAGTACACCGTCGCCTTCTTCGTGACGAGCGTGTCCGTGCGGCCGGCGCCGGCGATCACCAGGTAGGGCTTCTGCGCGATCTTCGCGTCCAGCGCCCGCACCAGCTTCCCGCCGGTCGTCAGCACCACGAACTCCCCGTCGATCAGCGGACCCGTCGTCCCGCCAGCGTTGACGTTCGTCGCCTGGTTCAACACCGTGGTGTTGTCGACGTCGAAGTCCCGGAAGTCCTTCCGGGGCAGGTCGATGGTCCGAAGCTTGACGTTGTTCGAGAGCTTCAGAGCCATAATTCACCTCACCATGAGGCCGCCCTACTGGGCGTCCTCGCCAGAGAACACGAAGGCGTCCCGCCGGGCCTCGGGGGTCACCCCACTGCCCGACACCTCCGCCTTCGACCACGGGGTCACCTGGGGCGACATCTTCTCGATGAAGCTCGCCATCTTGTCCAGGTCCTCCCCCGAAGCGGCCAGCTTCCGGATCTCCTCCTCGGAAGCCGAATCCTCGGACCTCAGCTGCTTGCCCACCATGAGGCCCATCACGTACCGTGCCTTGTCGACCCGCTCGTACGACGCGACCTTCTCCCGCAGGGAGACGATCTCGACGTTCGCCGCGTCCAGCTGCACGGCCGCTTCCTTCAGGAGGTTCCGCTCGTCGTTGGTCATGCCTCACCTCCCGAGTTCTTGGCCTCGATGAACGCGACCAGCTTGGCCCTCAGAGCCTCGCCGTTCCCTGGCGTCTTCGCCTCCGTTTCCGGGGGGCTGGCAGGGGTCGGTGACTCGGGCGTCACGGACGCGCTCTTGGACATGGAACCCGCGCTGAAGTTCCGGATCCTCTGCTTCAGGGCGCCCAGCACGGGGTCACCGGCCGAGGCCGGCCTGTTGCCCGTCAGGTTCGCCACCTTCTCCCGAAGGGTGATCGAGCCGACCGCAGGTGCGGGGTCCCCACTGGCACCGTCCTTCTCCAGCACCGCCTTCAGGCGGGCCGAGAGCGCGGCGGACTTCTCGAGGTCGAACGTCCTGTCGGACGCCGTCTTCGAGAGGTCGCCGCGCCCTGCGGCCGCCCTCGGGTCGATGAGGGAGAGGACCACGCCGTGGATTCCTTCGTCCTTCCGCGGGTCCATCTCGAATCCTCCGTTCAGGCTGTCATCAGCACACGTCGTAGCAGGTAGGCCCGTGGCCTAGCCCCGCTTCCGCTTGCCGATGGCGTAGCCCAGGCCGCCCAGGCCCAGGGCGCCCGCGCCCGCGCCCGCGCCGTACTTGCCGGCGTGCCGCGCGACGTGCGCCAGCGTCGGGCTGGTGCCCACGCGGTGGACCGCCTCCACGCGCTTGGCCATGATGTCGTGGTCGCGCAGCTCCCGCGCGGCGGCCCTCGACTCCTTGGTGGGCTTGTACTTGGCCGCCTGGGCCTTGGCGTGGGCCGCGTCTTCGGCCTCCCGCGCCATCTTGGGGCCGTTGATCTTGTTCCGGAGCTTGGCGCCCCGCTCCGAAGTGGACTTCAGGGTGTTCTTCAGCCCCAGGACCATGCGCTTCAGCGGGTTCGTCGGCAGCTTGGCCGCGGCCGCCTTGTCGAGCAGCGCGGCCGTCTTGCCGATGAAGCCCTCGGCCTCGACGTCGTTCTCGCCCTCGCCCTCGCCCTCGTCCTCGAACTCCTCGTCCGGGACCTGCGCGAAGATCTCGTCCAGCTCGCCGGCCTCCGCGAGATCCAGGACGGTGTCGTCCAGCATCTCCGCGTGGTCCGCCTCGTCCAGCTCGCCGTTCTCGACCAGCGCGTCGAGATCGACGCCTTCCTCCTCGGCAGCCTCCTTGAGCAGCTCGGCCGCCGCGAGGTACGACATGTTGATCGCCGCTTCCTTCGTCATGACCAGTTCTCCTTTTGGCGGCTCTCGCCGCACCATCACAAGGGGAGGGCACGATGCCCGCCCCGGCCTACCCCTTCTTGTGCGAGCGCACCCGACGCCGCGCGCGCTCGGAGGTCTCCTTCTCGATCTTCCCCTTCAGCAGCCCTGCACCGATCCACGGGGAGAGGTGCGAACCGACCAGGGTTGCCCCCGGCCGCAGCTTCTCCCCCTTCTCCCGCGACAGATGCCGCGCGAGCAGCGAACCGCCGATGCTGCCTCCCAGGGCCCCCAGCCCCCCGGCCGCACGGCCGGCGTTGGTCTTGGCCGCCACCAGGGCGACCAGTCCGGGGATGGAGCCCACCGCAGCGCCCAGCCCGTGCAGCGTCGAGTGCCCCAGAGCGCTGGCGTAGCCGCGCTCCTTCTCCTCGGCTGCCTTCACGAGGGCCGCCGACTTCTGCATGGCCACGGTTGCCGACAGCCTGCCCAGGAACTCCTCGTTCTGGGACAGCTCGACGTAGCGGGCCGGGTCGGTCTCTGCCAGCTTCATCAGGGCCTCGACGTCGATCATGTCGGTCTCGTCCGCCTCGTCGACCTCGGCGTCGATGCTGGCGAACTCGCCGGACTCCTGCAGCTCCTGCAGGCCCTCGGCCAGCAGGTCGCCGACCTCCTCCGCGGACATGGCCGCGGCCACGGCGTCGATGTCGATGCCGTTGTCCGACGCCTGCTTGGCGATGTGCTCACGGGCCATGTCGATCTTCAGCTCGTAGGCTGCCTGCTTCGTCATGGTCAGTTCCTCCGCGACAGGGCCGTGGCCACCGGCAGGCCGACGCCCAGACCCAGGAGAGCCGTGCGACCGGCGCCCGTGTTCATCACGTGCCCGATGTCCGCTGCCATCTGCCCGGGCGGCGGGATGTTGGACGGCGGAACCCTCACCGGGCCGGTGCCCGAGTGCGAGACCCACCCCTGCCCGGTCGGGTTCGGGGCGTAGCCGTGCTTCTGGGCGTACGCGACGTGCCGGGGGTCCGCCGGATTCAGCCGTACGCCCTTCATCGACCCGGACTGCCCGACCAGCTGGTTGTTGGTCATCATGACGCCGGCCCTGCCCGGCTTCGGCGCCGGGGCGGTGGGCCCGCCCGCTGCCCCCTGGGCGGGCGCCTCGGGGTGCGGGGCAGCGCCTCCGGCCGCTTCGGCGGCGGGTGGCGGAGGCGTGACGGGGTGGGGGGCTGCTCCGGCCACGGGAGCCGCCGGCGGAGGTGCCGGAGGCGGGGCGGCCGGGGGCGGTGCCACGGCGGCCGCGGGGGCCGTGCCAGCGGGGGCGGGAGCCGCCGCGCCGGGCTGGTGCCACCCCTTGTCCGGGGCGTGTGCCCACCCATGCTCCTGCAGCTTGGGCGCGTTCTTGGGGCTGACCGCCCGACCGACGCGGAAACCGGAGCCGCGGGGAGCGCGCTTGACGATCAGCTGCTTCGCCTCGTTCAGCGCGAACTCAGCCTTGCCCGCCGCGGCCTTCACGAAAGGGAGGTACTTCCCCAGCACGTTCTTCGCCCCCGTCACCGGGGTGTAGCTCGCGCGCTTCAGCAGGCCGGACGTCTTCGCCACGAACCCGGCCTGCTTGTGGAACATCTTCTTGCCCATGAACTCGCCGAACTCGATGGCCATCTGGAACGCGTCGCTGGCCTCGGCGATCTTGTCCATCCCCACGTCCTCGCTGGCGCCCTTCTCGAGCACGGCGGCGATGGCGTCGGGCAGCATGTCGTTCAGGTCCTTCTCGGTCAGGGACTCGGGGTCGAACCTCGCCCCGCGCGCCGCGGCCTCTTCGGCCGCCGTCTTCACGATCAGGTCGTAGGCCTTGCCGTACAGCAGGGCCTGCCCGCGGGAGTCATCCTCCTGCGTGGCGACCTGAGCTTCCTTTCGCGTCTCCTCGCCGTCGCCGTCAAACAGCGACCGCAGGAACTCCCTGTCCGTCACCGGCATGGGAAACACCTCCACTGCTGACTTGGGGTGAAGCCGATCTTCGACGCCTCGTCAGCGTCTACGGCTTCAGGAGAGTGGCGGCCTCAGCGGCGGTAGGTCCACCCGCCTGCTTCAGCGACTTGAGCATGCCGAGAATGGCGCCAGCCGACAAGACCGGGTGCTTCGAGATGAAGCTCCGGATCATGCCGAGCCGGTCCCCCTCCCGCTCCTCCTTCCGCAGGTGCGCTGCGTAGAGGTACATGAGCGGGAACAGGCTGCCCAACGCCACCAATTCAGCTGGAGCTGCGGCCTCCTTCGCCAGTTCCCCGGCAAAGGGGCTCCCCCGGAGTGCTTCCAGCACTTCGGGGTGCTCACAGGTGCATCGTACAAGAGGAACAACCTGCGATGCAAGTACTTCCCGGTACCCGCGGTACAGAGAGGCCACCTTTCGCAGGGTTTCTCCCTGAGAAGTCGAAAGCTTACGCATGTCGATGACCGGAAATTCGGGAATTTCCGGGGCTGCCGGTGCACGCGGGAACATGCCGTCCGTGGGCACGCCCGCCTCTTTCACGATGATGATGTACGTCCGCTTGGCGGCCATCGGCGCCAAGCACGAGCGGTTCTCGGCGTAAGGCAGGAAGGCCTGGAGCAGCCGCTTGTTCACGAACTCGGGGCCAATCGGCGGCTCCAGGCCCTCCCTTGCAGGGGGGAACACGGCGCCGGAGGAGGAAAGACCCGACGCCAAGGAGGGCTGCCCCAGGTGCGAGAGCACCAGCGTCTGGAACTCCATCGGGTTCAACACGATGCCAAGGCCGCCCAGGGTGGACAGCACCTCGGCCAGCGGCCCCAGCATCAGCTTCTCGTTGGGGATGGGCATCTCCCGGGACACCGACAGCGGCACGCCGGAGGCGTCGATGACCTTCCTCATCTCCGCCCGCTGCTCGAGGCTGGCCTTGGTCTCCAGGAGGGCCTGCTTCACCCGGCCCCTCACCCCCTGGACGATGTACGGCGCGTGGTCCTCGAGCGCAGCGGCCTTCTGCATGCCGTGCTTGCACCCGCAGCCGCCCATCTTGCAGAGCCCGGAGCGCCGGCGGACCCCGCAGTCGGGGGCCTGCTCACCGTAGCTGTAGCCGAAGTGCTCGGCCAGCTCCGCCCCGCTGATGACGCGGTCCTCGTCGTCCACCATGCCGGCGGCCGCCAGCTTGCGGATCTCCTTCGCGATGGAGTCGGCGCCGGTCGTGACCTCGGAGAGGTCGAAGAACTTCGGGTGGGTGTTGATGGCCCCCACCTGCTTGCCCTGGTCCGGGCCGCTGGTGAGGACCTTGTTCATCATGTACTTCAGATGGTCGCAGTAGTGCTCCCGCTTCGTGGCCACGCCGCGGATGAGGTTGCCCGCCTTCATGTGGTCGAGGATGGCCTTGACCTCGTCGGCCGGCGTCGTCGCCCCCGCCTTGGCGGTGATGGCGCGCAGGAGCGGCAGGTCGCCGCAGACGGTGCAGTTGTGGACGGCCACGCCCTCGACGACGTACGACTCGTCGCACTCCACGGAGAGGTTGTACACTGTTTCAGGGGCAGGGGCCTCCTCCACAGAGATGACCGGTGTGCACCAGTACCCGCCCCAGAAGAACGACTGCGTGGCGGCCGTTGGAGCGTTGTCGAGAATCCCGACCTTCCAGGAGTACCCGCCCAGGGCGGCCCTGACACTGGCCGGGATGAACACGTTGTACGTGGGGGCTCCGAGCGGGGTCATCCCACCACCCCCCACCGACGCCGGCACCCCTATTGAGTGCAGCAACCGCTGAGTATCCAGCGCCAGCCCGCGGTTGACCGTGGAAATACGCACGGACCCCCTGTTATCCACGCAACCGTCCGTATCGACGTATCCGCCAAGCAGGCTCAGCTTTTCCTCGCGAGACCAGCCGAACACTTCTTCGCTGAGGTGCTTTCCGGTGGAGGTACGTCCGCCGTGGGCCTGAAGCCACGCAGCAGCGACCTGGTCGTACACGTTGACAGCTACCGCGTGTCGGCCAGCCCCCATGTCATACACGTTGGGTTCGTTCCTGAAGCGGCCAGACAGTGCCTCCACGACGTTTGCCAGGTGCTCCGGGCTGTCCGTACCGACCGTGATGGAAAACCCCATGTCCTTGTACGGCCCGGACTTGTCCCGCCTCGACCGCTGTTTGATGATGTGCCCGTCACCCAAGTAGTACCCAAGCACCTTGGCCATGGCGGGGTCACCGCTCACGCCGCCGCACTCATCCACCGGGGTCAGCAGGTAGTCGCCAACGTGAAGATCTGCTGCTGCAACCCACGCAGGTTTCCAGCTCAAAGGTTTTCCGCAGCGCCTGCAGCACTCGCCGGTGGGCTGGTGCCGCAGGCGAGTCTTGTTAGCGCTGCCCTGGCACGAACGCACGTCTTCTCGCCGCAACACCAGATACGGGTGGTTGGCGGTTGGGGTGGTGGCCGGCACCCCTGCTGCGTGGACGGTCACGCTGTCAGCCCCCGGGCGCTGCATGGTCTTCAGCACCCGTCTCGCTGCGCCGGTGTGCGAACGCACTACATCCCCGACCTGTACCATCTCGATGGGCACGTGACCGGTAGCGGTACGTACCAGTGTGCCGGGCGGGAAGCAGACGTCGAACGGCACCTTCGCGGCCATCGAGTAGTCCGGCCACTCCCGCTGCAGCAGGTCCAGCGAGTCGAACTTCTCCAGCAGCTCGTGGAAGTAGTCCAGGATGAGCATGACCCGGTGCATGAACGCGTCGTAGTACGCGAACAGCACCTTGCCCAGGGACAGGTTCGGGTCCTTGTTGCAGTTGTGGACCACGACGCCTTCGGCTACGTAGTGGTTCGGGCCGGCGACCTCCAGATTGAACACGTCCTCGTTGAGGTCGATCTGCTCCGCGTCCGTGACCCGGACCAGGTAGACATCGCCGAACTGCAGGCGCTCATTGACACGGCCGCACCGGTAGAACCCCTTGCGGCTGTACTTCGTGATCAGGGGTGAGTACGCAGCCGGCACGGACACGCAGCCGCTTCCGTTCCCGTCGTACGTCTGGCCGTTCGTGGGGCTGACCATCGGGCCGGGCGCACCGTCCATGTTCACGGCACAGGGGATGTCCAGGCCGTGCAGGACGTCGCTGAGAATGTCCAGCATGGCGGGCGACGAGCTGCGGATTCGGAGCAGCCCTCGATTCTTGCCGGAGGTGGGCACATGCCCGTCGCCGCTCACGTAGGCGCCTAGCATCCGGAGCAGCGAGTCCGGGCACCAGCTCAGGATCTCACCGGTCAGCTGCTTCTCCGCCTTCACCCCGACCACGTACCGGGAGAGCTGCTTGTGGGTCTCGACCGAGCACGCCGAGAGCATCACCAGCCCATGCTGGGGTCGCGGGGTGACCGTGACGCGCAGCCCGTTGGCCTGCAAGCACTCGATCACGGCGTTTTGGTCGGCGAGGTTGTCTTCGGCGAACGTGAACTGGATTGCACCGCGAGCACCCAGGTGCCCTTCTGCGGCCACCCAGCCCACCAGCTCCGCGAAGGGCTTCGGGACTTCAACCTCTCCGAGCCTCGGCTTCGGGAAGACCAGGTAGTCCCCTGGCATCACCTCGGACAGCGGGAGCCACTGCGGGTCGCCGATTGGCTGCTTCAGCTCGACGCACGCGTGCCCGGCACCAAGCCTGGAGTAGTTGTGCCGACAGTGGATCTGCTTCCGCCGGAACACCTTCACCGGGTGGTCACACGTCCCAACCAGGGCGTTGCGCTTGCCCTTCAGGGTCAGCCGGACACCGGATCCGTTGTACGCACGCCGCATGGTCTTGGTGACCTTGCGGATGCCGTCCAGCGTGACGACCTCGTCGCCTTCGACCACCTGCTCGATGGGCCGGCGCTGTCGGTCGGCCATGAGAACTTCGGTTCCGGCGGGGAAACAGTGGTGCCGGTACAGGCCGGCCGACAGGAACGACTGGTGCCCGTAGTCGGGCCCGGGCAGCATCAGGGCGTTCCGGAAGAACCAGTCCCCGTTGCGGTTGCCGCCCCACCAGTCCGACGCAGGCAGGGCAGTGACCAGCTTGTAGGTGTGCTTGTCCGTCGGCTTGATGTCGGAGATGGCCTTCTGGAGCTCGGCCGCGTACTTGACGCTGGACGCCATCTTGATGATGGACGTCTCGTTGCCGTCGGGGGTCCAGATGGTGCGCGCAGTGGGCTCGTCATGCTCGTCGAGGCGCGGGATGAACGCGAGCTTGATCATGCCCATGTGGGTGCCCTACCCGAAGTGGCTGGTGGACGCCAGCGCCACGTTGCGCAGCAGGCCGCCGTAGTCGCCCTTGTCGCCGCGCGCCTTGGAGATGGCCAGGTTGATGTCCGCCAGCTCCTTCACGGAGGCCGGGGCCACGCCCACGTCCTTGTACTCCATCGCCTTGCGCACGAACGCGCCGGCGACCACCGGCGACTTCGTGAGGTCGGGGGAGACGTCGTGGACGATGTCGAACATCTTCTTCACGTCCTTCTCCGGCTTGTCGCGCAGGTCCGGGTTGTCCTTCAGCATGGCCCGGAACCGGCCGCCGCTGGACAGTCGGCTGCGCAGGGCCTCGTAGCCCCCGGCGGCCAGGGCACCACCGGTCACGAGCCCGGCGCCGGCAGCCGCGGCCAGACCGACCCGCTTGAACGCGTCCTTCGCGCTGAAGGGCCCCGGGACCCGACCGGCCCGCTTCACCATGCACGCTGCGACCTTGGCGTTCATCAGTAGACTCCCTGCTGTGGCGGGGCGTAGTACCCCTGGTTCGCTGCGCCTTCCTTCGCGCGCCGAAGCATCTTCAGCGCGCCGTACCCCAGGATACCGGCGGCGCCGGCCCCGAGGGCAACCTTGCCCGTGTTCATGACCGTGTAGTGCAGGGCGTTCGCCAGGCCCTTGCGGGCCCCGCTGACCCCCTTCGACGCAGCGGCCCCGGCCGTCATGTCCGGGACCTTCGACAAAAAGGCCTGTTTCCTCAGCTCGGCGTAGGCGGCGTGGAGGGCCTTGAAGTCCTCCCGGCGGACGCCGGCCCGCTTGAGCAGGGCCAGGTACTCGTCAGCGCGCGTGTGCACCGATGACCTCCCTGCGCAGCCGGGTCTCCTCGGCCGCGGCCTTCTCGAAGTCCGCCCGGGCCGTTTCCACGACCTCGGCGTACGACCGGGCCTTCTGGAACGCCCGCATCAGCGGGTGGTCCAGGTTGACCACCGGCGGGTCCTCCTGCCAGGAGGCCTGCTTCAGAAGGTGGGTCTCCCGCAGCCCGTCGACCAGCGGCCGGAGGGTGGACACGGCCAGCGCGCCGGCGGACTTGGAGAACCCGGGGTCGAACATCAGGGCCTGGAGCATGTGCTCCAGCGGCGTCGTGCGGAGGACCTCACGAGCCTCCCTCCGCAGCTCCTCCGCGGCCTTCTCGAAGTGGTACTCGGCCACGTGCTTGTTCTCCCGGGCCTTGCCCAGGAGGCTGCGGGCGGTCTCCCACTGCACGCCGATGGGACGCTCGACGGGGGCGGACGCGGCCTTCTGCAGGAGCGCAGCGCCCTTCTCCATCATCGTGTCGAACGCCGTGCTGCGCAGCTTGGCCGTGTTGAAGCGGTCCGTGCGCGGGGTGATGAACCCCGCCGTGTACGCCGCGGCCTTCTTCATCGCGGGCTCCTCCTCCGCGGGGAGGATCTTGCTGGCGTCGGCCAGCGCGAACGTCGGGTTCCGCTCGTCGGAGCCCCCGGCGTAGAAGTAGTTCGCGAAGGCCGCGCGGTTGGCCTGCTCGCACACCCGGCGGGTCTCCTCGCCGTTCAGCCCGAGGCTGGTACGCAGGGCGCCCACGGTCTGGGTCATGTCGGCCCCCTGCTTGATCATCTTGGTCGCGACCTCGGCACCCAGCGCCGCGAAGGTCTCTGCCGTGCGCTCCGCCATGAGGCACCTCCCAACAGCGTTATCGTACCCGTCCCGCTTCTCATCAGTCAACTCAGCGAAAAGCGGGGGCTAAATGAAACAGCAACCGGGTCACATGCCGACATGGATGGTCTCCTGCCCCTTGGCCAGTGGGATGGGCCAGAAGAACTCGGGGCGCTTGTAGTGCAGGCACGCCACCAGGAAGCAGTAGATGGAGGAGTGCACACAGTCGTCAGGCTCCGACGGGGAGTGGTTGTACGCCATCTTCGTCAGCGAATTGTTCTCCTCCAGGAACGGCGCCAGGTAGTTCTTGCCGAAGGGGTCGTAGAAATCCTCGAAGCGTGGGAGTTCGAAAACGCCGCCGCGCTTCAGGGTGTTGTAGAAGTCCGACATGATCTCCGTGCGGTCGATCTTGTAGCGGCCGGCCACATCGTCCCACACGGCCTTCATCTTCGACGAGACGTACTCGAACTTGAACGCGCGGTCCCGGCCGTAGTTGCGGATGACCCGGTCGTTGGTGCCGAAGCCGTAGCCGTAGTCCAGACCGATGAGCTGGACGTTGAACTGCCGGCAGATTTTCAGGGCGTCGTCGATCACGAACTCGGGGTCCGACTCGATGCCCTCGTACCGCTTGTGGAAGAACAGGGTGAAGCGCCCGGTGCCGCCGTACGTGCCGAGGGTCAAGATGCTGTAGCCGGTGCCCGTGCCGGTGCCCCAGTCGATGCCGGCGTACGCGCCGTGCATGCGGCACATCTCCTGCCAGAACGTGTAGTCCCTCGAGCCGGACGGGCCGTTGTACCGCATCACGACTTCGGGGTTGCACGCTGCCCGCAGCTGGCTCAAGGTGAGCGGCCGGATGCCGGAGTCGTAGGGCAGCGCGAGGCTGTCGTTGTAGAACTGCGCCGTGGAGTGGTTGCGCAGGTTCCACCAGATCTCCTCCCACTTGCAGGGGAGCGCGATCTGCGGGAGGCGGAACCCGACGAACTGCTTCTCCTTGTCGGGGTTGATGTCGGCGGACAGCCATCGGCAGTCCGGGCTGTTGGCGTCGATGGGCTCCCCGCAGTGGTCGCAGATGAGCCCCTTCCGGCTGATGTTGTTGACGTTCAGGATGTTCCAGTGGGTGAACCCGTTCGCGCAGCGCCTGCGGCACGGGACGGCCCACTCGAGCCGGTTCGACCGGTTGTAGTACAGGTCGGTCAGGGGGTTGGCGGTGGACTTGAACGTGCCGGCATAGAGCTTGGCCTGGATCTCGAGGGGTGCGTTGTAGAGGCACTGCTCGATGACCGGGATGACGTCCATCACCAGGTCCTGGTACTCGTCCAGGTACAGGTTGTGGGTGAAGATACCGCGGATGCGGTCTGCGCTGCGGAAGGCGTACCGCAGCGTGATCTCCGAGCCGTTGCGGAACTTCTTGGCGAGGATGGCGTCCTGGGCGTCGCTGCCCTTGAGCACCTGCAGGTCCGGGGAGAAGTGCACGGGGGCCCGGAGGCGGTCGTTCGAGAACTTCGCCGTCTGCATGTGCGTGGGGGAGACGTACAGGGAGTGCAGCATCGGGATGAACGCGGACCGGACGAGCATCCGGTTCCCGATGCCTGTGGACTTGCCGACCTGGCGCCCTGTCACCCAGACGACGTTAGGGAAGGGAGCGTCGTACATCTCGCGAAAGGGGCGGCGCGACCCGAGGGAGAAGCGCTCCAGCCCCCGGGGCGGGGCGGGAAGCATGATCAGCTCCTCGCTTCCCTCGCTGATGGTCAGGTAGATTGGAGCCTCGGCCTCTGCTTTCGACTCGAGACTCCTCACGAGCAGGCCCATCCGCAGCCTCGTAGTAGTCGCAGATCAGTCTATCCGCGACGGGCAGGTCGAGCAACTGGCAGTGCTGCCCAGAGGTTGCGAACGACCCTGACACGCCCCCCATCGTGCAGCGCGAGCAGTTCTCGGAGTAGCTGCCGACCCGGAGGTGAACCTCGTCTTTCGTCATGGCCCCGAGGCGCCGGGGCTTCGCCGACGGTGGAGCCCACTTGGCGATGTCCGCCAGGAGCTTGTCGTACGTCTCCTGGAAGGTGGGCGCGCTCACGTCGGGTTCACCCCCGGCCAGCGGGTCTCGTTGGCCCCGACGCCGGGGGTGCGGGACTCGGTGGCGCCCTGGATGTCGTAGCTGTTCGGCCGGGCCACCGGCGACTTCGTCATGTCGTCGATGGCATGCCCCAGGTCACCGCGGCTGAGCCGTGCGATTGCCTTGGCCAGGGCTCCGCCGGTCTCCCGCACCTTCGGCTTCCGCCGCAGCTCCTGCACTGACATCTCCCCCTCGGAGACGTCCTTCGTCTTCGAACGGTCCCGGCGGGCGGAGTAGACCTCCGCCGCACTCCACGACCGGCCGGCGTTGTCGTCGTTGAGCTGCGTCTCGATGGGCTTGATGCCCCCGAGGTCATTCTCGGCCTGCTTGAAGGCGAAGGCGAACTTGCGCATCACACCACCTGCTCACCGGTACGATGGGGGCACACGCCCCCATTCACGCGCTTTCCAAGGTTGCAGTTGTAGCACAACGTCTGGAACCCCGGCGGAAAACCGTTTCGGACCAGCCACCGGTAGATCGCAGACTGCCCGATCTCCTTTCTGTGCGCACTCCCATCGTTGTTCACGTGGTCTATCGTCAGAAACAGCTCGTTGGCCTCCCCGCAGCACGCGCACTGCCTGCCGTAGTGGTTGAGCACCTGCTGCCTCCACTGACGCTGGTAGGCGAGGCTTTTCTCAACACACCCCGGGCAGGTGATGTTGCCGCGCACCTTCTCCAGCGTGGTGCCACAACGAACGCACAACCCACTGGCCTTGCGCCCCGCCTTCAGGGTTGACATGCGTGCTGCCGCACCCGCCTTGCACGTGGCACAATGAACCCCTCCAGTGTCTGCCTGCTGCTCTCCGCACCTCAGACAAACACCCTGCGCCCTGCGAGACGCCCGCCGCTGTCGGTTGTATTCTCTGGAGTACTCAGAGGCTCTTGCGGCGTCCTTGAACACCGTTACACCCCACGATTGTCGTACTGGTACGCGATCTGCCCGTCAGGCTTACGCCACCTGCGAATATAGCGAGAGTCGAACTTCCGCGGCAGCTCGATCCCGGGGTTCGGGCGGTGTACGACCTTCGGCGGGGGCTTGTCACTGCTCGTCGAGAGCACGGACTCGAGGGACTGGGTCTTCTTCTCCGGGATGCCCTTGAGCGCGGTCAACAGCTGCCGGTTGACCTGAGCCTTGCGGCCGGCCACGCCGTAGACCCACTGGTCGACGGAGGTCTCCTTCTTGCCGAACATCTTGTCCCAGAGGTCCCGTTCGATGGTGGACACGTACCGCTTCATCGTCACCTGGCGCTGCTCGGGCGGCCGGTGCTCCAGCCCGCCGATGCGGCGCCCGCGAGCCTCGGCCTGCAGGATGCGCTCCGGGTTGAAATGGCCGTCGAGGGACTGGACCATCGTCGTGTTCTTGAGGTCCAGGCCTTCGGCCCCGGCGCCGGAGATGACGATGACACGGATCTTGCCGGCCAGGTAGTCCTGCACGGCCTGGGTGCGGACCTTGTCCGAGGACTTCACGCCCTCGACCTCGCGGTCCTTGCCCAGGAACACGCCGAACGGGATGCCGCGGGCCTTGAGGCCGGCCGTGATGACGTCGGCGCCGCCGTGCACGAGGTTCGAGTAGATGACCACCTGGCCATCGGGCGTGTTCTTCAGGTGCGCCTGGGTGTCCTCCAGCAGCTTGTTGGTCTTCGGCGTGAGGTACGACGCCTGCGTCGGCGTGATGCGTCGGTCGATGGTGTGCAGGCTGTTCGACACCTGCCGGGCCTTCATCAGCTGCTGAAAGACCGTGCTCATCTCCTGGTCACTGGGCGAGATGTTGTTGCGGATCTGCCAGGCCGTGACGGGGTTCAGCTTGTTCAGGGAGTACCGGTAGTACTCCTCCTGCTCCTTGGACATCGGGGTCTCGACGACCTCGATCTTCCTCCGGGGCATCTTGTCGCCGGCCGCGTCCTCCGACGACACGTAGTCGACGAGGGTGCCGATCTGCTGCTGCAGCTGCGGGAGGTTCTGCATGCCGACGATGTACTTCTGCCCGCCGAAGAACCCCGCCTCCCGGGCCACTCGCCGCTCGAACATCCGCTTGAACGACTTCTGGTTCATGAAGCGGTTGCCGGTGGCCATCGAGATGAGGGGCGCGATGTCCGCCGGGTCGTTGTTCACGATGGACCCGGTCATGCCGATGAAGTTCGGAACGGCCGGCCGGGCCGCCATGAGGGACTCGTAGGTGCCGCCGGCGGGGTTCCTGACCTTGTGGTACTCGTCCAGGATGAGCGTTCCGGGCTGCAGACGCTGCACCAGCTCCGGGTGCTGACGGAACAGCTCGTAGCTGATGACGTAGAAGTCCTTTCCGGGCTTCACCGCGTCGACGTACGTGGAGCCCTTCTCGCCCTTCGGGCCGATGACCTCTGCCGAGGCCGTCGTGCGCTTCTTCACGCGGTCGGCGTAGTTCCGGCGGAGGCCGGCCGGCACGATGACCAGGGCGGAGTTCGACTTGCCCGTGGCCTTGAGCGCCAGCTGCCCCATGATGGAGGTCTCGGTCTTGCCGCTGCCGACGCCGTGGGCCATCACGATGGTGCCGCCGTTGGCGAACATCTTCTCGATGGCGCGCTTCTGGTGCGGGTACGGCTGGACCCCCTTCTTCAGTCCGGGGATAACGAGCTGCGGCTCGGCCGCCTTGGCCTCGTCAGCCTCCTCGGCGAACTTCAGCAGCTCGGACTTCTTCGTGTGGCCCTTGCCTTCGAACCGGTGCTTGAACTTGTCGACCAGCTCGCCAAGGACGGCGCCGCCGATGAGGCCAGCCGCTGCGCGCCCCGCCGCAGGGGCCAGCACCCCCTTTCGCAGCAACGCGGCAGGAGGTAGCCCCTTCTTGAGTAGTGAGGCGAAGACCTTGTGCTTCGCCGCCCCCTCAACGCCACCCTTCACCGCCCCAGCAACGCCGCCTGCGGCCGCGGGGTACAGGTACTTCTTGACCTTGCTGCCACCGCCCGGCTTCTCGCTTTCCTTCTGGCCGGCCACGACGCTCTTGGCCAGCAGCATGCCGCCGCCGATGCCGAAACCCATGCGGGTGAGCCCGACCTTGCCGATGATGTTCTTGGCGGCCTTCAGCCCGGCCTTGCCGCCGGCGGAGCGCGCCTCGAGCGCAGCTTCCGTCCCGCCCTTGCCGAGACCCAGGATGCCGCCGGACAGCGCGACCTTGGCCACGCCTTTACGCCGGGCGTGGGGGTCGTCACTGTGCAGGTCCTTGAGGCCGGAGAAGTAGATGGGAGCAGTACCCACGGCCCACGGTACGTGCGCCATGGCGCGACCCAGCCCTCGACCCTTCATGGCCGCCAGGATGGTCTTGCGGTTGACGGCGCGCTTCGAGACCTTGTCCTCGACGACCTTCTCGACCGCGCCCTCGGGGAAGTCGATGGCGCCCTTCACGGCGGCCATCGGTGACAGGGCCAAGGCCGTTCGAAGGTAGCCGCGGGGCTTGTTGCTGTTCTCAGCCATCTACACCGTCCCGCAGGTCTTGCACCCCCAGCTGCCCTCAGGAACGTCCACCCAGCCGTGTCGACCGGGGGTACCACATGTTGGGCACTTGGGCAGCTTCCCCTTCAGCTTCTGTACCGCGGCGGTGGCCTTCGACTTGACCGCCTTGACGGACTTGACCACCGCAGGGCCTTTCCCGGCCAGCTTCTCCATCTGGTCCAGGAACCCGGCCTTGAACTCCGGAGTGGCCATGGCGCCCGCCCTGTTCAGTAGGTCGCTGGCGAGGGCCAGCTCGGCCTCCTTCCGCATCCCAGGGAGCTTGACGGCCGTCTCGACGAGGGCCCTGGCCTTCTTGTTCATGCGGCACCTCCTCGCACGATTCTACTACACGGACAGGTCGGGGAAAAACCTGACGACTACGCTTTGCAGTACAGGTAGTTCGTCCACTTGGGGTACGAGTCCTCCCTGGCGACGAACGTGAAGCCGCTGCTGCGCAGGTGCGCGTCGACGTCGGCCGCCAGCGGGCACCGCTCGTACACGGGCTCGAAGAACACCTCGACCTGGAGCCCCTTCACCGTCTTGAGCAGGTTGCCCATCCCGCGCAGAATGCTCAGGTCCGCACCCTGGGCGTCGATCCAGAGAAGGTCCACGTGGGTGATGCCGAGCTTGGCCGCCCACTCGTCCAGCCGGATGACGGACACGCTCTGCTGGTGAGTGAGCCAGGGGTCCGCGTACGAGGGCAGCGGCTTCAGCAGGGCGGAGGTTCCCGGGTTCATGCCGGGGTACATGAGGTCCACCGTGTACATCTGCTGGATGCCGCTCACCTCCCCCAGGGCGTTCTGCACCACGTGCATGTTGGGGTACGCGCGCGCGGTCAGCCGGCAGATGGCCGCCAGCGCCGGATGGGGTTCGAACGCGTAGACCTTGGCGCGGGGGAACCGGCGCGCGAACGCAGCCGCCGCGTCTCCCGCGCAGGCCCCGACGTCCAGGATGATCTTCGGGTCGTCTCCTGCGAACGCGCAGAGTCGGTCGAAAAAGTCTGCCATGCTACCTCCTCCCCGTGGCCACCATGTCTCGAACGAAGAGACGTCTCTCCACCTCGACCTGCCGGAATCCCGAGACCTCGAGCAGGTTGCGCAGGGTGTCCGCCGTGAACCCCCACCGGTGGTCGCCGTGGGCGTACAGGCGCCCGATGAAGTCAGACGCCGTGTCGGGGTGGGCGGGGGAGATGTAGCACTCGGCCAGCGCCTGGACGTCGGGGACCTTGAGCTCGATCACCCCGCCAGGCGTCAGCCAGTTGAGGCAGTTGGCCACGATGCGCCGGCCGTCGTACTGCTCGAAGTGCTCCAGGAACTCGTGCGCACGGATGACCTTGAAGGCCCCCGCGGGCAGGTCCAGCGTGCGCACGTCGCACACCAGCTGCACCCCCGGAAAGGCCGTCCAGTCGCAGTTCCAGATCGAGGCGCAGGGCACGCCCGCCACGTAGGCGAGGGGTGTCAGGACGTTGGGCCCGCACCCGAGGTTCAGGCAGTCAGCGAGCATGGTTCGCCTCCTCGGTCTACACCTTCTGCCAGCAAGCCAGAGACCCCACCAGCTGGAACGTATCGCCCCTCAGCTGCGAGAGGAACTTCTGCATTGCGGGGATCACCTGGTCCCACCCCTGCGCCGTGTTGCCGTAGTCGTGCACCAGCAGCCACCCGCCCGACCTCAGCTTCGGCAGCCACGCGTTCAGGTCCTCGGTGATCTCGGCCTCGGTGTGCCCGGCGTCGTGGAAGAACAGGTCCAGCACCCCGTCCCGGAAGACCGGGGCCGCGGCGGGGGTGCGGAGGCGGAGGGGGTAGACTTGCTCGAGCACCCCCGCACGCTGCATGTTCTGCGAGAAGGTCAGCGCGTTGGACTTGGGCCAGTCCGACCCGTAGACGCCCGAGTTCTCCCAGAAGTCCACGGCGTACACCCGCCCGCCCGTGATCTTGGCGGCCGCCCCCAGCACGCTGGTGGACTTGCCCTGGTACGAGCCGCACTCCGCCATCATCATCCCACCGGAGCGCAGCGCCGTGTCGTACAGCAGCCCGGCCTCCTCGGCGGAGAAGAACCCCATGATGGTGTTCAGGTGCTGCCTCCACGACTCCGTGCGCTTGAACGTGGTGTCGAAGGTCTGCTCCACGATGTGGTTCTTCTTGCTCCACGTCCAGATGCTGCTGGGGGTGCCGGTCGGGCGGTGGGTCACCAGCCCGGGGCAGTGGATCAGGAGCGGCAGCCGGCGCTGCCCCCACAGGATGGGCCCGACCTGACCGTCCACCGTGCCGACCTGGGTTCTCGGCACGTCGACCCAGTGGTCGAGGATGAGCTTGGCGCCCTCCCGGGTGTAGACCAGGCACTGCGCGCCGAAGTAGGACGACCCCGCCTCGAGGGCGTTGTACTCCGGGAGGTCCCGTACCACCTGCACTCCCGGGGAGTGGAACAGCGACGCCACCGGGTAGCGCGCCGGGAAGATCCCCCACGTCTCGATGTTGTGCCGGATGTGCGGGCTGACCTCGACGTCGTCCTCGCAGGAGACCAGGATCTGGTGGTCGGACTCCAGGAACTTCTGGAGGACGTACTTCTGCGCGATCACCGGACGAACGAACCGGTGGTCCTCCTCCAGCCCTCGGTCCTCGATGGCCTCCTTGTCCATGACCACCAGGGGGTCCACGCCCAGGTCGGACTTCTTCAGGGAGGCGACCGTCCACTCGCGATCCACGTCCCGCCCCGCGCACGACAGCACCGTGACCATCATGTCCAGCTTCATGCGCTGCCCTCCTCGCGCTGCTCGCGGCTGAGCTCGATGTACTTCTGCATGATCGACAGCTTGTCGTCCAGCGACCGGTGGCCGGCGACGTGCATCAGGAGATCCCCCTGACGCCACCACCCGGGGAGAGCCAGCAGCTCCCGGTACGGCACCAGCGCCAGGTGCGCGCGGACCTCGGGGTCCTGCACGAGGTCCAGCAGCACCCCGTTGTCCCACAGCTTCGGGTAGTTGGGGCTGTGAGGTCCTCCGTCCCACCACCGCTGCAGGAATCCCTTGGTCCAGGAGTTGTTGCGCAGCAGGATGCTCCCGGACGACGTGACCCCGGTGCGGGAGTCGTACGCGGCGAGAACGTCCGCCTCGGGGCCGTACGTCGCCACCACGTCCTCCAGCCGCTTGGCCGGGTTGGTCAGCACAACGTCCGCTCCCGGGTAGAACAGCCACTCCTCGGGGCACGCGCAGGCGAGGCGCAGCATCATGCCGATCCCGCCCCATCCTGGGGGTCTCCCGCGGACGTCGCTCTCCTGGAACAGCTCGTGGTGGAGGGTGTACCCGTGCCGCTCGCACCACGGCCGCAGCGTACTGGCGGCCAGGTCTCCCATCGCAGCCCACGCCGTGTCATGACTCAGAACCACTCGAACCGTCACGTCTCCACCTCCAGCAGGAAGTTGTGCAACCGCTCCGCCATGGCCTTCCAGGAGTGGGCCTCGGCGAACTCCGCCGCGTTCCCCCGCGCGGCAGCCTCGACCTCTTCGTAGGTGTCCTCCAGCTCTTCCACGGCACGCATGATGTCGTCGAACCGTACGTCGGGGTAACCGGCCTCCATGCCCACACCGTAGGCCTTCGCCCTCACCCACCCGACTGTCGGCACCCTGACGGCGCCCGGGGTAGGCAGGTAGTCGGCGTGGCCGGTGTCAAACGTGCCGACGAACGGCACGCCAGCGGCCAGCGCCTCCTTGCCGACCATGCCGGCCCCCTCGCAGCGACTGGGCTGGAGAATCGCGTCGAAGCGGTGCAGCCAAGCACAGAGGTCGAAGTACTTCATGTCGTCGGTGGTGTCGATGGTCACGTCGCTCGGGTCCATCCTCTCGGTGGCCAGGATGGTGAACACCGAGTTGACGTTGGCAGCCCCGACCTTCAACGTCAGGTGGGCCTTGTGCTTCAGGTACTTCATGGCCCGGAGGGTCTCCGGCAACGCCTTGCGGTGCCACACGGTGGCGCTGAAGCAGTTCATGCCCAGCTGCAGCACGGGGCCTCGGACGTGCTTCTCCCGGGGGGTGTACTCCGCAGCGACCCCGTGCGGCACCACGGCCATGGGCTTCTCGTACCCCGAGGCCCTGTAGGCCTCCTGCGACCAGATGCTCGGGAGGTAGATCGCGCGGGTCTGCTGCCCTGCGGTGTACGCCTGCAGCACCCCGACAGGACTTCCATCCGCCACGAAGCCCCCCACGCAGACGGCATGACGGCCGGTGAGGGACATCACCTGGCCGGGGAACCCGTGGAGAACGGCGATAGCCTCGGGGTCGACCTTGTCCGTGAAGAAGTACTCCAGCTCCGCCTTCGTGGCGCAGTGGTAGTCGTTGTCGATGGGGTGTACATGCAGGTCACGGAACGAAAGTAGGCCGTGAGCCAGCTCGTTGCACACGATGGGGATGGCGTTACGCCGGCCGAAGACACCGTAGAACGTGACTGGTCGCATGGCCCTCCCTCATCATGACTACACCGGCCGCGGCGGCTCGAACTTCGTCCGGGCCATACCCGTCAGGTCGCCGGTCACGACGTCCCAGAACGACGCCATCAGGAAGACCACGTCGTTCACCTCGATGGGGTCAGTGTAGGTGCTGGTGATCGTCGTCACCTCACCGTAGGCGGAGATCCGAGTGGCCGCAGAGGCCACCTGCGGGTCTTTGCCGGCCGGCACGACGTACAAGACCACCGCCCATCCGGCGGGGTCGGTCTCCGGCATGAGCTGGACGCTCTTCAGGCGCTGCCCGTACGTGTCCTCGCTGGCGATGGCCAGGACGCAGACGTCGGTTGGAGGCGTCGGATACGTCGACTGGCTGAACGCGACGGGCCTCTCCTGGTAGGAGTCCGCCAGGTTCAGCAGGATGTCGAGCATCTTGCGGTCGCCGGAGAACCTCTGGAAAATCTTTTCGCTCAGGGCGTCCATGAAAACCTCCTGCAAGTAGCCCAAGGCCTACGCTTGGAAGCGTAGCAGACCCGGGTCTGCAGGGTCAAACCACGAAAATTGCTTCAGTACGGCGCCACCTGCCGCAACCAGTTCCAGGTACGCTCCGGGACAGCTTCCCAGACCCAGTAGAGCACTCCCGGGCAGCCGCGCTGACGCATGAAGTTCTCGAAGTAGGGCAGTTCGTGCGGCATGATCTTGCGCGAACCCGCGTCGAACAGCCCGCCGCCCGTCAGGTGGGGCTTGATGGCCTCGGGGGCCTTGGGCTTCCGCTTGTTGGCGGCCCACGCCTCGTAGGTGTCCCACTGGAAGGCGTACGCGTCGCACATGTCGTCGACCGGGCCCTCGACGACCTTCTTCCTGTCGGTCTTGAGCACCCACAGGGCCTGGGGGCACCGGAAGTCCACGCCCTTGCCGAACTCGGTGGTCGGGAAGCGCGGGTGGGCGCCGACGCTCGCCCACGGCGCGTCGGCCAGCAGGAAGTCCGGAGGCAGGCCCTGCGCCCGGATGTCGGCCAGGTACGCCCAGGCGTCGGTATCGGGGTTCTCGGCGCGGTCCCACTCGACCTCGGCGTCGATGATGAACCCGTCGGCCCCGGCGTCGGCCACCTTCTTCACGATCTTGGCCTGCTTCTCCAGGATGTCGCCGCGGTCGACCATGACGCCCTTGGCGTTCTTGTACCGCCGGGGGCAGTCGTACGACCAGCCGAAGACCCGGATCCCCGCGTCGTGGAGACGCTTGACGATGTCCGCGGAGAACTGCGGGAGGCCCCGTCGGGTAGGCATCCAGCCCGTGCTCCCCTGGTCGCCGGCCTTGATGGCCAGCCAGGTGATGTTGCACTCCTTGCACTTGGCGATGATCTTGTCGAGGTCGCCGCCCTCGGTCCTGGCCAGGACCCAGATGTACATGCCGCGGCCGCTCGGGAGGGTCTTTGCCACCGTGTCACCTCGCTCAGGCAGCCCAAGCGTACAGCCCACTCTAGTGGGCTGTCAACTCGAAGCTACGAACAAGGGGATGTGCAGTCCCCCAGCCCGTCAGCGCCTCGCGGTGCTGACCGTCACCAGTTCCCGTACCCTCGCTGGATCGTGAGCCCCGCGAGGTGCTCGGCGTCGTGCCCCCTCCGATGCAGCCCGGACTCCTCCTCGAGGACGGCCCGGGTGCGGCGAGCCAGCTCGAGCTCGGCCGACGGGGAGTCGACCTCGCTGAGGGCCGCCAGCCCGCTGAGGCGGTACTGGTTGGGGCGCTTCTGGGTGATGACCGGTGACTGAGCGGAACTGCGCATGGCGATGCTCCTTGAACTGTGAACCCCCTTGGACAGGGAGGCAACCCTAGCCTCCCTTCTCATTACTCTTATACCTTCCGGGGGGTTGCGTTGGTCGGGCTAGATGACCTGGTAGGACATGATCATCTGGTCGATCTCGAGCAGGCGCTTCAGGATGGCCATGACCTGGTGGGGCTCGCTCTTGAGGCCGACGAAGATCGAGCCCTCGGTGAACGGGGGCTTCATCATCGTGGCCTCGGCGGTCCAGCTGATGGCCGCAGGTGTGAAGCTGTCGGCCAGCCGCTCCCACACGTACCGGCGAAGACTGTCCATCTCCGAGTACAGCCAGAGGTGCGCCTTGAACTCTTTGGTCTTGGAGCTGTAGGTGTACTCGACGTAGCACATCTGGGTGGGGATGGTCTGGAACTCGACGCTCTTCGCGATCAGGGGGACCGGAGCGGTGGCCTTGGCCATGTGCTTGGGGTTGAACTGGACCTCACGGCTGGTCTTCTGCATCGTGGGCATCGGTGCTCCTCCGTTTGGCGCCTTTGCTGAAGTTTTCGGTAGACCACATCGGGCGCAGGTTGGTGTAGTGGCACACCGCGCGTAGCTGCTCCTCGTCTGCCAGGTCGCTGCCGGCGAAAGGCACAACGTGGTCGATGTTCCACCGCCCCGCCCCGTTTCCGTAGGTCTCCCAGGTCATCCCGCGGGTGAACTGCGCCTCCAGGTGGGCCTTGAGGGTGGCAACGGAGCATCCAAGCAGCTCCAGCGTCCTGGCGGATTTGGCGGTGCCTTTGAGGGCGTGCCATAGCCGTGACCGTTGGGTCGCTACTAGCCTAAACTCCACATTGACGGAGTACTCCCGTCGCTTGCGCTCCCGATGGTACTGCCTGGAGGCGTCGCTCTTCGTGTACGCACGCATGTACTCGCGCCGGCGAGACTTGTGCAGCGGGTCGGCCCTGTACACTCTGCATTTCGCCGCCGCGCGGTCAAGACACCTGGGGCACTTTCGCTTACCGGTAGCCACGGGGACTTTGCCGCAGCATGGGCACGTACCTGCAGCGAGCAGCACGCGTTTGCGGTGTTTCACATACTCGTTGTGGGAGAACGGCTCAGGGGTCATCATGGTTGCCTGGGTCATCCGAAGCTCGTTTCGGGAGCAGCGGGACGACGTTGCTCACCTCGGAGTGCCGGCCCTCGGTATGCTTCTCGAGGGTCAGGACCTCCATCTTCATGGCGGTCATTCTGACACGACCAGCGAGCTTGTCAAGAAGCTGTCCGACGTCCGTGGTGCTGGTCTTGGAGGACTCGTAGGCCTGGATGGCGACACCCGAAGCCTTCTGGAAGCCGAGGGTGTTCCCGATGGCCGCCTCCTCCTGCGCCTTGATGTACGCCGTGGTGAACAACGAGTCCAGCGCCTTGGCCTTGTCGAGGCTGGCGTACCGCTGGTAGCCCATCTTCGCCAGGGCCAGCTCCGGGTCGATGTGCATGGCGGCCCAGAGGTCGGTGCCGTTGGGGTAGCGCGGGATGATGGCGGTGCCGGCCACCGCGTGGAGGAAGTGGTACCAGTCGAGCCGGCTCAGGATGCTGATGTTCCAGAAGTAGTGTCGGTACAGCTTCAGCGTGTACTCGTCGAGCTGGACCCCGGTGCCCTCCATGAAGAGGTTGCAGGCGGTCTCGTCCGTCAGGTTCATCACCAGCAGCATCTCGAGGGTCTGCCGGATGTGGAACTGCCGCAGGATGCGGAAGCACGCCCGGAACGCTTCGTTGTCGGGCTTCGTGAGCAGGCCGTAGACCTGGTGCTCCCGTGCGAAGTCGAGGGCCTTGGCCGACGGCGGGTTCCGCACGGCCGGCGGTTTGCCGAGGCGCGTCACCAGATCATCCCAGGGGTCGTCTTCGTAGGGGCAGCCGTCCCGCATCAGCCGGTCCCGGGCGTGGCCGGGGTCGGTCAGGATGAGGTACTTGGCGTAGAACTCGTAGGGGCAGCGTGCCACATCAACCCCCTAGAGGAACCGCGCGCGCTGCTTGATGGCTGCGGCCTGCTGGGTCCGGTTCAGGAACCCCTGCAGCGCGCGCCTCGGCGCCTGCAGGGGTTCCCTGCGCTCACGCCGGAGGATGTTCAGCTTCAGGCCGCTGATGTCCCCCCGCTTGTGCTGCCGCAGCACGTCGTCGATCCCCTCGAGTCCGGCCAGCCGCGGCTTGGGGATGGTGCTCAGCGCCGCGCGGATCCGCTGCGTCGTGCTGAGGGGGATGTGCGCCGCCTGCTTCTCCAGCGCTGCCTTCAGCCCGCCCAGCTTCAACATCGTCAGCCCCCCGCCCGCTGCTTCAGCAGGTACACGTGCGTCTCATGCTTGTCGGCGACGCCCTGGAGGAAGTTGTCCATGCCCAGGGAGAGGTCGTCTGCCTTTTCCAGCGCCTCGTACGCGGCCTTCAGCCACTCCTGGAAGGCCTTTTCCGCCGCCAGGCTGCGCTCCACCCCCTTCCCGGGGGCGCCGACGATGGCCTTGGCCATCAGGAGGACGCCGCGGTTCAGGTCGACGGCGTCGTTCCCGTAGCCGGCGACCATCTTCTCGGCCAGCCCGTCGATCTCGGCGTCGATGGCGGTGTACAGGCGGCTGAACAGCTGGTGGTCTCCGTACTCCTGGGGGCCGCTGGCCTGCCAGTGGGCCGTCCAGTGGATGAAGAACAGGGCACGCAGCCTGGCGAGCAGCTGCTGCAGCACGGCGAGATTCTTCACGGCGTCCTCCTACAGCGCGGCCCGGACGGCCGTGCGAACCATCTTACCGGCGGTCGTTGCGGCTGCCGGCTTGGCAGCCTTGGCGACGTCGGCGAAACCCGCGGTGGTCGTGGCCGCGGACCGCCACTTGGGAGCTTCGGGCACGTGCAGTCCCGACGGCGGCTTCGGTCCGATGTTCAGGCGCTGCGGCGGAGCTCCGGGGTTGAACTTCGTGTAACCGGTGCTGGGGCTGAGGCCCACCTTCCCGCCAGGCACCGCCGGGGTCGGTGGTCTCGGCGCGCCGGCGGTGATGTTCGAGGTGATGGGCGGCACGTTCCCCGCGGCCTTCTTCTCCAGATGCTCTCGGAGCTTGAGCCGAGCACGCTCCAGGGGGGTGTGGTACTTCATCGTCAGAACCTGCGCCAGGCCGCCGAGCTTCAGCATCGGGTCACCTCTTACCCCGCGGCCGCGCCGGCCCGCCCTCCGCCACCGGCCGGGGGCTGCGCTCCGCCGCCAGGCTGCTGCCCGGGCACTGCACCCGGAGCCACCGCCGTCGGCGCCGCGGGCTGCTGCGGGCTCGGGGCGGGCGGGGCCACGCCCTCGACGGGCAGGAACGACGCGCCGGCGTTGCCGACGGACGACGGCGTGAACTGGCTGGCCGACTCGTTGGAGATGAACTGCAGGTCGCTGATGACGTCGTCCATCGCGGTCATGCAGGTCTTGAGGCTGGTCTCGTCCACGCCGAACCCCAGGCGGCTGGCCACCAGCAGCTCGCTGACGAAGCCCAGGGACTCCTCCAGCTGCGGCAGGTGGTTGATGAAGACCTCGACGTTCTGGGGGTTCAGGAAGCCCAGGGACAACAGGGAGTCCAGCGTCGTGTTGTCCTGCATCGCCGCGGCGGCAGCCTTGATGACCTCGGCCCCCGGCTTGCGAACGCGCTTGAAGGCCTCGACGAACTCGCTGGCGATGTCCGACGCGTACTTCTCGAAGACCTCCTTCGACTCGACGTCGAAGGCCACGCGCACCGTCTGCGCCTGCAGCCGGGCCGCCTTGTCCAGGTAGGGGCTGACGACGTCGGGCTTGGCACCCATCAGGCCCATGATGAACAGCGCCTGGGTGCGGTCCACGTTGTAGCGGTCGTGCAGGGGCACCGCCTCGCAGGCGTCGCCCTCGATGCTGTACCGGGTGCCGTTGGACGCGACCTTCACGAAGGTGCCGTGGGACCGCATGGCCTCCTTGATGAGCCCGGCCTCCTTCTCCAGGTGCACCTCGTTGTCCAGCGGAATCCACCGGGATTCCTGCGGGATGAAGATCGTCTGGGAGCTGTCGCGGGGGGAGAGGAGCGTGCGAACGCCGGCGCTCTTCACGATGCTCAGGCTGCGGCCGGCGTCGGTGATGACCGAGTACTTCGTGCCGCCGTCCGCCCTGGACGAGAACCGCACGGTCATGGGCTCGAGCGCGGTGGGGATGAGGGCGTCGCTGTTCGCGGCCTTCGTCAGGTACACGAAGGTGCCGTGCCCGCCGGCCTGGCGGTTGCCGACGACGTCCACGAACTTCTGCGCATCCAGCACGCCGGTCTGCACGCCGGCCACCTTCTCCAGCACGGCGTAGCCGGTCTCGCCCAGCCACATGCCGCGGTAGATGGGGTTCCGGGTGCCGATGTTCGTGACGGCGGGCAGGAGGACCCCCTCCTGGCGGCCGGTCTCGTGGTCGAAGACCGCGCACTTCACGAACGGCGTGTTGGTGGCCAGGAGGTCGGACAGGCCCTCGACGTCGAGGCTGGGCAGCTCCTGGTCGTACTCGACCACGTGGGTCCAGTGCCCCTTCTTGATGACCTCGGCCTTCACCTCGCGGGGAAGCTCGTCGAACTCCCGGGGCGACAGGGTGCGCACGACGGGGTCGTAGATGGCCGCGGCCGCCGACTTCACCGTGTACGTGCCGTCCGAGTGGTGTCGAACCTGCATCACGGTGGGGTCGATGCTCGCCTTGGCCATGTCCTCCATGCCCGGCAGCGGGTCCGACACCTCGAAGGTGTCGATGCGCTTGCAGGCTTCGCGGAAGGCGGCGTTCTTCACGAGCGCGTGGGCGCACTCGGCGGAGCCGACGGCCTCGATGAACAGCTGGGCGTCCTGGAGGTCGATGGTGTCGCGGATTTCCTCGAGCAGGGACGGGCGCTGCAGGCGTGCCAGCTTCTGGAGGTTGCGCTCGATGGCCCCCAGAGGGTCAGGACCCGTGAGCAGCGGGGCGACGTCCTTCCGGGCGGCGTTGCGGACGCGCTCGAGCGCCGCCATCTTCACGCTGCCACTCGACCCGGGGGTGTTTCCGAAGTCGTACCCGGTCATCGTCTGCACCGGGCTCATGGAGAAGGACGACAGGTTGATGGAGCTGGGCGAGGTGCCGGGGGTGGCCGCCGGCTGCCCCAGGGAGACCGTGGGGAAGACCGCGCGCATGCGGTTCTCCGTCAGCGGCTGGAACTGGCCGCCGTGGGAGAACACGTCGAGGGGGCGCAGCTTCCAGCTCTCGGCGAACACGGGGATGCCGGCGAAGTCGGGCTTGCCCTCGGCATCGGGCATGGGCTGCCCGCTGATGCGCGGCGAGACCATGATGGTACCGAACAGCGTCCCGTTCTCCGGGACGGCCGTCTTGATCTCCAGCTCGATGTTGTAGTCGTTCAGGTAGGGGTGCTCCGACAGGAGGAACTGGATGATGTCCTCCTGCCAGGCCTGCGGGTCCGCAGACAGCTTCTTGGCGGCCACGGCGGCCTTCACCATGGGCTTTTCGACGAAGAGCGGGGTCTTCATGGCAGTCCTCCAGTCGCCGCTTACCAGTGTAGCATTACGGGGCTTCCGTGCGGAAGTCCCGCGAAATTCCTGCTTCTCCGGAAGGTCACGTTGCCTTCACCTTCTGCGCCTTGATCGTCTGCAAGAACGGCTGTAGAGCCGCAGTGGCCGCACCCGGAGGTGTGGTGAGCGGGTCCAGCAGCGCCGCCAATGCCACGAGTGCGCCGTACGTGCCAGGCCCCAGCGCCACAGGCATCGCTCCGCCGGCCAGATCCACCGTCCCTGCGGTGAGCCTGACCATCTCCGTTCCGCCCGCCTGCATCGAGACGGTGGACGCCCCGCCATTGAGCACGGTGCTCGACCCGGCTTTCAGCTCCAGCCCCTGCTTGGCGGTGAGCAGGAACTTCCCCGTCACGTCGTGCTCTTCGTTGCCCGCCGCGATGGTGTAGAGCGCGGCCATGGTCCTGAAGGTGATGTCCCCCTGCACCTGGACCATGAACGTGCCCGTGATGGACCAGCCGACGTCACTCACGCTCTCGAAGCTGGTCTTGCCCTCGCTGGAGACGTGGATGCCGGCCACCGTGGCGCCGCCGTCCTTCTGGACGACGAGCTCGAAATTCATGTCGGCCGCGCCCTTCACGTTGTCCGGGGCCGCATGGTAGCCCTTGTCGATGTGCCCTGCCCGGATGACCACCTGCTCGGCCCCGCCGGAGGACGTCGCCACAGCCATGCGGAACCCGCTGGCGTCTTTGTCGCCCGTCCACGCGATGCTGCCGAGGCCGGAGAGGATTTCCAGGTTGCCGAAGAACGCCCGGAGGATGTTCTTGGTGGGGATGAACATCAGGCTGGACATGCCCTTGGCGCCGATCTCGAGCGTCCCGCACTTGCGCAGGTAGATGTAGCCGGCCTCGCCGGCCGCCAACACCAGGTCGCCGCCGTCGCGCTCGGGCAGCCCGCCCGTCTGCCCCTCCCCGGGGGTGTCGGGGGAGCTGTACCCCACGACAAGCGGCCGGCTGCCGTCGCTGGGGAACATCACGTGGGCGGTGGCGCCCACCTCGGGCATGTACCCGAACCCGGCCCCGGACGTCGCGTTGCCCATGGGGGTCATCAGGGGGATGTTCTCCCAAATGCTCCCCTCGTCGCACTGCCTGGCGACGGAGACGAGCCCGGTCGCCTTGTCCACTGCGATGATGCGAGCCAGCTCGAACTTTGTGGGTCGACCACTCATGGTCGTATCGTAGCCTCCGCAGGGGCTTCAACGCAAGGTTCTAGCTAAAGAACAGGGGGCCTGAAGGCCCCCTGTGGCGCACTAGACGTACTCGGGCTGGCCGACGAGCATGTAGTTCTTCATGAAGACGTCTCGCGAGATGGTGCGGGTGCCGGATTCGTCGGTGATGCAGAAGTCGCCCGAGGGCAACTCCTCCATCCGGAGAATGCTCCTGTGCATGCACGTGCCGACGATCCGCCGCTTCGGCGACGGTCGGGTCAGATCGTTACTTTCCATGTGTCCAGCAACTCCGCGATGATGCGGGCGTCCTCCGCCTTGCGAATGCCTCGGGCGAAGCGGTTCGCCAGAAGGGTGTCGACGCGTTCCTTGGGCGTCTCGTTGTCGGTGCGATGCGTGCTCCGGCAACGCGGACAGTAGGCGCTGTACTTCTTCACCAGCCGGCGCTTCTTGGAACGAAGCGGCCGGTACATGTGGTTGCCTCTCACGTGCTTCCTGCCCGTGGAGGCCGTGTGGATGTCGTGGTAGGTCGTGATCACGGCTACTCCGTGCTGGAGGGCGGCGGTTCCTTCTCGTACGGCCCGAAGTAGGTGGCGGGGTCCGCGTGGCCCTTGCATGCGTGGATCCACCAGTGGTCGTCGTCGGTGTACTGCTCGTCCACGGCGGACACCGTGCCCCAGCAGGTCTCCCCCTCGTGGACACCGAGCAGGCAACAGTCGGCCCCGCAGTGGCAGGGCTCGTAGGAGTCGCTGACTTCGACGTCGTCGACGACCTTCATCAGTTCGCCTCCTCCGGGCCGTCGGCGATGAACATCTTGGCCTGGCGGATTGCCTCGATGGGGTCGCGGGCCAGCCCCATGGAGATGGGGGACAGGTCCATGGCCAGCATCGCGCTGGGCTTCGCAGTGACCCCGCGCTTCTTGGCGGCAATGGTGACGCGGCGCTTCTCCGCGGGTGTGACTTTGGCCACGCTCGACGACTTGAACACCGCCCACCGGGTGACCCCGTCGTCGCAGTTGAACGGGATGAGAGCCAGCCCGTTGCCCACCGCGAAGTCGAACTCCCGGGTCACGACGTACAGGAAGTGCAGGTAGTCCCTGATGTCGTCGGGGGCGGACTGCATGAACGCGCTGACCTGTCGCATGAACTTGGCGCGGTCCGCCTCGCCGCTGTCCGCCACGGCACGCACCGCGTTCGGGGCGGTGCTCGTGGTGGCGATCTTGACGGTCTTCTTCCTGGGCACAAGAACCTCCGCTGGAGCAGGGGGCCCGGCAGGTGCAGAATCGCACCTGCCGGGCCCGTGGTCAAGCCGTCAGAGGGCCTCGACGCTCTTCTGCAGGTCGCGGAGCCAGGCGTTCCGCTCGGCCACGCGCTCCACCTCCTTGGCGTACATCTCCTCGTGGTAGACGATGCCGCGCTCGGCGATGCCCACGCGAAGCGAGCGCCAGGTCTCGGGCGCGCAGCGCTCGGGCGGGGACTGCGACGGTTCGTAGGGTCTGCCCGTCTTGAGCTGCTCCAGCGCGAACTGCTTCAGCTCCTGGTGCTCCGCGGTGGGCGGGGTCCACGCGTGAACGGCCTCGGCCATCGCTGTGTACCGGCCGTTGACCACCTCCCACTCGGCGCGCCGCCGGCGCCAGGAGCTCAGCTCCTCCTCGTACTCGGCCTCGCACTTGGCCATGACCTGCTCGGTCGTCATGGCCAGCAGATCCTCGAGCTGCCTCTTACCCTCCTCCAGGCGCTCCCGGTGGTAGGTGCTGGCGATGGACTCCCTGGGTGGGCTGTCCAGGGACTCGTCCAGCTGCTCGACGCAGGCCCCGAAGGCCCTGGCGCATCGCAGGATGTACTCCCGCACGGAGACGTCCCTGTCGTCCAGGATGCACGTGTAGCCGGTGGGCATGTTCCTACTCCGTGGGGGTGGTGGTCTTGTCGCCGTTCATGATGACCATCGTCAGGCCCCCCTCGATGAGGGACCGGGCGTAGGCCTGGACCATGTCCTTGACGGGGCCGCTCCTGACGCAGTTGTGGAGGAAGTCGTAGGACAGCTCGACGCCAGGGGCGGCCCGCTCGTAGTAGAACCACCGGTCGACGCGCCGGTGGGCCCAGCCGCCGGGCGTCTGTTCGCCCTTCGCCACGTCGAACAGCAGGTTGCTGACGGAGGCCTCCAGGAGGTCGTCCGGGAAGCCCTCGTAGGCCACCTGCTCCAGGCACTTCCGCATCTCCACGATGGCCTGGTCGACGTTCTTGGGGTCCAGGAGGCAGTACGCGATGGTCGCCGCGTTCCCCCAGTTGTTGTCCTGGGCCATGCCCGTGGTGTAGCAGAGCCCCAGCTCCTCCCGCAGGCGGTTGAACAGGATGCTGTGGAGCCCGCCGCCGAGGAGGTTGCACGCCACGTCATCGGCGAACTGGGAGGCCAGGCTGTAGCCGAGGTCGTAGCCGCGCATCCACAGGCCGACCCAGGCCTGCTCCGACGTATGCTCGAAGCGCGTGACCAGCGGGTTGGTCCAGCTGCCCAGGTTCATGTTGAGCGTGGGCACGATGTTGGGCTGGGCCCGGCAGATGTGGTGCCGGTCCCAGTACGGGTCCAGCGCGCAGGCCACGTTCTCCTCCGTGACGTGCCCGACGTCGCCCGCCAGGGCGATGAGGACGTTCCCGGGACCGTAGTTCTCGGTCCGGAACTCCTGCAGGTCGTCCAGGGTCATCGCCCGGACGTCCGCCTCCTCCCCGAGGATCGGGTGGCCCAGCTGCGGCTGGTAGACCACGGCCTCGGCGCCGCGGAAGAAGGAGTGGCCGGGGTCGTCGTTGGCCCGCCGCAGCTCCTCGAGGATGACCGTGCGCTCCTTCTCGAACTCCTCGGGCAGCAGCGCCGGGTCCCACATCATCTCGCACAGGTAGTCCAGCGCCTTGAGAGCGTTGTCCCGGGTGGTCGAGATGAAGTAGACCGTCTTGTCGTTCGAGGTGTAGGCGTTGTGGTCGCCGATGGCCGCGATCTCCCGGTTGATCTGCACGTAGCTCTTCTTCTTGGTGCCCTTGAAGAACATGTGCTCCAGGAAGTGCGCGGTGCCCGGGCGCGTCTCCTGGAAGGAGCCCGCGTTCACCACGATGCGGACGGTCACGATGGGGCCGGGCATCGGGTGAAGGGCGACGTCGAAGCCGTGAGTCTGGAACGTGCGCATCAGTTGGTCTCCTGCATGGGGGTGAAGTGCTCCTGGGCCCCGTGGATGAACGAGAACCCGCTGGCTCCGCCCTCGGGGAGCGGGGACCTCGCGGAGAAGAACAGCGCGGTGCCGCCGGGGGCCTTGCCCTCGGCCACCACGTGGACCAGTTGGTGCATGCCGAGGTGCGTGCAGACCATCAGCAGCGGCGGGTCGAACTCCCGGTACTCGGTGCAGCTGTCGGCGTGCGCCAGCATGCGCAGCACGCAGGCAGCCCACTCGACAGGGGTACGCGTGCTGATGGGTTCACGCTCCTCTGCTGGCGCGTAAGAGACCCAGCGTCCACCCTCGTACGTAGCCTTCTCTCGCCCGTAGACGCGGTCAGTGATGGGCGTGTTGCTCATGAGACCTCCAGTGCGGCCAGGGCCTCCGCCCGGCTCGCGAACAGGTCCTGGGGCTCGTAGATGTCCCCCTTGCCGTCGCCGACCCACCACTCGCAGGTCTCGGCGGTGATCTTGCACCAGACGTTCACTGCGTACACCGGGCGAACGGCCTGCTTCCCCTCGGCGTCCTTGTAGACGCCGTACAGCACGGAGCTCGGGATAGGCGGCTCGTTGAGCATCAGGTCATCTCCATGGGCACTTCTCCTTCGCGAGATGGAGCGCCAGCTGCAGGCTGCGCTCGTTGGTCATGAGGGGGTCTCCCGCCTCCAGCTGGTCGCACTCGTCCGCAGTCGGCACCTGCAGGGCCTTCCTGAACCACCCGGCAGCGACCCTGAAGTCCTCCGGGCACTTGATCGTGGGGTGGTCGCCGCGCGTCTTGACGCGCATGGCACAGACGTACGTCGGCACGTCGAAGTAGACGATGCGCACCGTGTACCCATGTGCCCGGGCAGGTGCGATGAAGCGCTGGCGCTCGTCACGCGAGGGGCTCATGCGGTCGACCACGACGTCGACCCCTCGGTCGAGGGCCTCGAGGTACGCTCGCATGAACCCCGCGCGCTTGCGAGGCCCATCATCCTGGGAGAGTCGGGTGTGCCCGGGCAAGCAGGCCTTGCAGAACGTGGTCTTGCCCGACCCGGGCATCCCGACCAGCAGCACAACCTCCATCAGCGGTCTCCTTCGTCAGGGTCCACGCAGTCGAGCCAGGGGTCATCCCCCTGCCCGTAGGGGTCCGGGTCCATGTTGTCGTCGTACATGTCGCCGTAGACGTAGCGTCGCCCGCCGCTGGAGCGGCCAGTGAGCGCCCAGCGGCGGTGACGAGCCTTGATCTTCTCGACCGCCTCCACAGCCTTGGCGTGCTGCTTGGGGGTGAGACGTCCTGTCTTGGCGAGCCAGCGCTGCAGGCTCTGCAGGAAGTTGTTCTCCGGCCAGAGGGAGAGCCCCTCCGACAGGACCGCAGCGCTGTCGGAGGGGGTGAACTCCATCACCGGCTCCAGCCCTCGGGCGGCTCGCAGTACCCGTTCTTGTACGGCGTCGCCGGGAACGGGTCCGCGTTCAGCTTGGCCTTCACCATTGGCTCCGGCATCGTGGGCACCGGGATGCCCATCGCCACCAGTGCCTCGTAGCTGTTGTAGAACAGCCGGATGACCTCGGTCGGGGTCGTCGACTCCCGCTCGAACAGCACGCTGGTGGTGTAGGACTCCTGCTCCCGGCCGAACTGCGTGCCCAGGTCCCGGGCCGGCTGCGTGTTGTGCATGCCGTTCCCATCGTTGGTCACCACGCAGCTGGCCGTGGTCACGTAGCCGCGGGTGTTCAGGTCACCCGAGGCGTCGCTGCTGAGGCGGTTCACGCCCGTCATGTAGCTCGACGGGTTGACGGACGGGTTGACGTCCGTGTTCCCGCCGTAGGTGGCCTGGGGGTCGAAGGTGTTGTTCGGCGCGAACTCGCGCAGCAGGGTGGTGCCCGGGTCACACAGGATCTTCTTGACGCTGCCCTTCGTCGCGCGGTAGACGACCGGCGGCCGGGGCTTCTCCGGGTAGATGGCCACGCCGATGACGCCCACGGACGACGGGTCGCCCTTGGCCATGGCGTAGGACGACTCGACGTCCCCGAAGGTGAACGTCGCGACGCCCGTGTTGCTCACCCTGAAGCCGTCCAGGTGGAGGAAGGAACCGCCGTCGATGACGTAGCCGCGCGCGTAGACGGACGCCTTCTTGCCGGTCATCACGTCGAGGCCGTCGACGGAGATGACCGCTTCGACGCGTCCGGGCGTGTGGTTGCGCACGACGATGGCGTACTCGGCGCCGGCCTGCCCGATCACCAGCGTCTTGCCCTGGTGCTTGAACGTCCGCAGCGGCCTGAAACGGCCGTCCGCGTCGTCCTTGCCCACGATGGAAACGGAGAAGCGCTCGTACTTGAAGCTCATGGGGACCTCCTAGTTGTTCTGCAGGCACCTTGCCTGCAAGGAGGTTATACCACGAAGTGACACGGTTGGTCGAGGAGGTAAGAGACAGGCTTGTGCCTGTCTCTTTGGTGAGGGCCGCCAGTCAAGGCCACGTCGCGTGGCAGGCGGAATCAGGACGCGGGTCTCCTGGTCCGCATGGCCTCCTCCCGGAAGGCCTCGAAGTCGTCCGGCTTGACCGTCTTGCTTCGGCTCTCCGGGTTGGTGGCCATCTTGAACGCGGCCACCCAGATCCCTGCCAGCTCCTTCGCGCTCAGCGGGCCGCCGAGCGTCTTCTTGAGGGCCTTCCACTCCCTCATCGCCGCGGTGAACGCCGCGGCTGCACGCTGCTCGGCCTCCGTGGTACCGCCCTTATCCGAGGGGTTCAGGACGAGGCGCGCCAGCCGCGACGTGAGGTCGGGGTTGACGCGCATCGACACCAGCACACCCCCGAAGGTCGCCGCCGGGAACATGTCGCTGTTGAGCCAGAGGCTGTCCGCCAGCGCGATCTCCCCCGCCCACTCGAGCATGGCGGTCTTCATCTGGTGCAGCGGCGGTCTCCGCCGCTCGTGGAGGTTCACGTGCCCCGCCAGCTCCAGTGCCGAGGTGATGCGCGCACCCTTCCGCAGGTACGTGGACTTGTGCGGGACCCCCAGCCACTTCATCATCATGCGCGCGCGGTCGGCGGGGGTCTTGGTGGCGTAGTACGTGTCCAGGAAGAAGGGGAAGAACTCCGCCTCCTCCTGGTC
>Ga0302244_1000120_pt1 | contig 64334 bp, 58 predicted proteins | sample AAG_UR_Phe_MG_FD_193513 | JGI IMG/M metagenome (GOLD analysis project Ga0302244, IMG submission 193513) | Enriched activated sludge microbial communities from anaerobic digester in WTTP, New Holstein, Wisconsin, United States - AAG_UR_Phe | ecosystem: Engineered > Bioreactor > Anaerobic >... | reverse complement strand
GATTTGAACTGTATTGATCGTTATTAAACAATATCATTATGATCCCGGGCTACTAAACCCGGGGTCATATTTGGATTTTAAAATAATAGAACTATTCTCTTATTACGGACCTAATACTATATTGATGTCTTTTGGATGAATACTTAAAACCGGAATCGGCGAATGATTGATGATTTGTTGTGCGTATGTGCCAAGCCACAGGTTTGCTGTTGAAGTTTCCTGTTCTGTCATAATTGAAATAAGATTGGCTTTAATACTCATTGCATACTCTATTGTACTTTTAGCAATGTTCCCCGTGCGAACACTTTCAAGCTGACATTCAATCTTTTCTTCATCAAAGAATTTCTTTATCTGATTAGCAAACACGTTTACACTTTCCTGCAAAGATGATATGCCGGAAGTATAAAGTGCCAGTATATGTACTTTTGCATTGAATAAATGAGCAACATCAGATGTAAACAACGCTTTTTGCCTTGTTTCAGGTGTTGAATCAACAGGGAAAACAATTTTGGTAAGATCGTGACTTACAGATACTCCCCCGCGTATTGTTATTACAGGACAAGGAGACAGACTTACAATCTTGTATGCATTACTACCAATCCAGAACTCTTCAAAACCCGAAGTTCCATGAGTACCGGCAATTATCAGTACTGCGCTTTTCTCTTTGGCTTCAAGTGCCACCTGGTGATAAACCTTACCCTCGCGAATATTGTAGAAAATACTGTTGTTAGGTAAAAGTTTGCCGTATTTCATAATAAGCCTGTCGAACTGGGATTTAACTTCAGAAAGCATTTCTTCAGCTTTATCAGACGACAGCGTAATTTTTGTAAAAGTTGGATTATTTACCCAAACCAGATTAATATCGTAATTTCCTTTTTGTGCAATGGTAACTGCATGTTCCAGCGCATTTACCGAGCAATCAGAAAAATCAAGGGCGACAACAATATTTTTCATAATGCAATGAGTTTTAAAGGTTATATCTAAAATATGAGCCTGAAATATGATGATAAAACATGATTGCTAAATTACTACATTTTTAATGAATAATCAATATCCTTATGTTATTTTTAATAATTTTATTTTATAGATGGGGCATTTATCTGATCATTTACAGTGAAGGCATGTGGATAATATTGTAAGATTTTTTTCCTGAATCCATTGGCTTCCAGACTGGTTCTGAAATCTCCAACCCTCACTCTGTAATATGGTTCCTTAAAAGTAATATAAGCTTCAACGTCCGGAAAGAGCTTTATAAATTCTTCTCTGACTTTTGAAGCATTACGTTTTGATAAATTTCCGGAATCAAAGAATATTTGTATTCTGTATCCTTCCAAAGGATGAATCTCTCCGGCAATTGATGGATATTCTTCGGCCAGCTTGTTTATTTTGGGATCGGCAATGATAATTGTGTTCTCGTGAATATCAATGTGTTGAGTAAGGCCAGATATACTTATTAAGAAAAATAAAATAAAGATAAGGGCTTTATGAAAAAAAGATAACATATTTAATTACAATGCTTTACTAAAAAATAATTAAAGATTAAGATATAATTTATCAACCTAATGTGAGGTTACGCATTTCCTGAGGCTGCACACTTAAAACAGGTACAGGTGAGTAGTTTACAAGTTGCTGGGCTTGAGGACCAAGTAATAACCCTGAAGCAGAACGTTGTTGTTCAGTCATAATTGCAATTAAATCAGTATTTTGTTCCACTGCGTAAGCAACTATTTCTTTTGTAACATTAGCAGACTCAATTTCAGCAACGCTAAAATCAATCTCTTTGCTTTTGCAATATTTTTTAACCTGTTCTACATTGCTGATAGTTTTGCGATGTAGAGATTTCAAATTAGTGGTAAATAGCCCTAGGATATGTAGTCTGGCACCTAAAAGCCTGGCAAGGTCGCAGGTAAAAGGCACTTTCTCCCGTGTGTCGGGAGTGCTGTCAATTGGAAGAACTATATTTTTAATGTCGCGTCCAAAGTCGTAATCAAATCTCACAGTTATAACAGGACAGGGAGCATATGAAACTATACGGTAGGCATTGCTTCCAATCCAATATTGCTCAAATCCTGTAACTCCATGAGTGCCGGCGACTATTATATTTGATTCAGAAATTTTGGCCATCGCTGCAACTTCCTGATATACCTTGCCACGGCGTATTTTGAAAGAAATGCTGCCTGGAAAATCGTTTGCATAGGTATTAATTAGTTCATTGAGGTTTGTAATGGCTTCATTTCTGAAACTGGTATCATCAAAAGACAATGCTGAATCAATAGTTGATTCTTTATCAACCCAGATAATGTTTAAATTGCTTTTTAGCAGCACAGCAAGTTTTAAAGCATATTTATATGCTTGAATTGACCCTTTTGAAAAATCAACAGCTACCAGAATGTTTTTCATAGGAATATAAAACAATTATTTTATGGCGCTAAGATATAATTTTTTTTTATTTCAGCAAGTTCTACGATAAATATAATTCAGCTCTTATTTTGAATGGTTACGTTAATATCAGTAAAACAAAAGTTTAAAACCATGAATAAACGATAAGGTTTTAATTGATTTGTATCTTTGTCATTTGAAACAGGGAATTAAAAATTTGGTTTTATGGCTAAATCTCATAATCTTGATCCTTCGCCGGAACACCTGAGTCGTCAGGAACGTGAAATGGAAAAAGTGCTTCGACCTGCTGATTTTAACGATTTTTTTGGTCAGTATAATGTTGTTGATAATCTTAAAATATTTGTAGAAGCAGCAAGGCAGCGCGGCGAAGCTTTGGATCATGTATTGCTGCATGGACCTCCGGGTTTAGGTAAAACAACGCTGTCACATATAATAGCCAATGAACTTGGAGTGAAACTCAGGCTTACTTCAGGACCAGTGCTCGATAAACCAGGTGATCTTGCCGGCTTGCTTACCAATCTTGAAAAAAATGATGTGCTGTTTATTGATGAGATACACCGTTTAAGTCCATTGGTGGAGGAATATCTTTATTCGGCAATGGAAGATTACAGGATTGATATTATGATAGAAACCGGACCAAATGCTCGTAGTGTTCAAATTTCTCTGAACCCTTTTACTTTAATTGGAGCTACTACCCGTTCAGGATTACTTACATCACCTCTGCGTTCTCGTTTTGGAATTAATTTGCGATTGTCGTATTACGATTCGCAGGTTTTGGATCAGATAATTAAACGTTCAGCTTCAATATTAAAAGTTCCTGTTGAAAACAAAGCTTCAATGGAAATTGCCAGCCGGAGTCGCGGTACTCCTCGTATTGCTAATCTTTTGCTGAGAAGGGTCAGAGATTTTGCTCAAATTAAAGGAGATGGTAAAATTGACCTTGCAATAACTCAATATGCACTACAATCTCTTAATGTTGACAGGTATGGCCTTGACGAAATGGATAATAAAATCCTGACTACGATTATTGAAAAATTTAAGGGTGGTCCTGTAGGTTTAAATACGATTGCAACTGCTGTAGGTGAGGATTCAGGTACAATTGAAGAGGTGTATGAACCATTTTTAATCATGGAAGGGTTTTTAAGTCGTACACCACGTGGCAGGGAGGTTACTGAAAGAGCTTATGCTCATTTAGGTAAATCTCAGTTGCGCCAGCCCGATTTGTTTGATTAGTATTTGTTAACATTACTTTTGTGGATAAAGAGCTGAGTTCAAAGAAAATCAAGGATCAGGCACTTAAGCTTGGTTTTTCAGCCTGTGGAATTACCGAAGTTAGCTATTTAAGCGATCATGAACCTCGTTTACAAAAATGGCTGAATGAAAACCGGCATGGTGAAATGGACTATATGTCCAATAATTTTGAAATGCGGCTTGATCCCGCTCTTTTGGTTGAGAACGCCCGCTCTGTCATTGTAGTGTTGCAGAATTATTATCCTGAAAAACAATTACATCCTGATTCTGATTATCTGATTTCGCGCTATGCTTACGGCGAAGATTATCATTTTGTGATCAAAGATAAATTAAGAAAGTTACAGGCGTTCATTAATAACGAAATAGCGCCCAATCAGTCTCGGGTATTTACTGACTCTGCGCCTGTACTTGAAAGAGCATGGGCTGTGAAAGCCGGATTGGGCTGGATAGGTAAAAATTCATTATTGATCACTCCAAGGCATGGTTCATATTTTTTTATTGCTGAAATAATTACCGATCTGGAGCTTGCATTTGACAATTCTTATGGCGGGAATTTTTGCGGTGATTGCCGGCGTTGTATTGATGCATGCCCTACACAAGCCATTGGGCAGGATCGCATGATTGATTCCGGAAAATGCATATCTTACCTTACTATTGAGAAAAAAGGTGAACTGCCGGAAGAGTTAAAAGGCAAATATAAAAAGTGGATTTTTGGTTGTGATATTTGTCAGGAAGTATGCCCCTGGAATCGTTTTTCAATTCCTAATAATGAATCATCCTTTGAATTGCTTACTCAGGTTCAGGGTTTTAAAGCTGAAGATTGGAAAAATCTTTCAAAGGAAGCTTTTAATTCCTTGTTTAAGAAATCAGCATTAAAACGGGCAAAATATGAAGGAGTAATGCGAAATATAGAATTTCTTGAAAGCAATGAATAGCTTTGAGGTTATTACCCGCAAAGCTTAAAACGTAATTAAATATTTCAAATGCTGCTTGCAAGATATTGACTTACAGTCTGAACTGAACTGAGAGAACCAGGGCAACATGAAACTGACCGTAATGGAAGAACCGTCTTTTATCGTAAGGCTTGCGATCGGCATCGCGCAGGCTTAAAATTGAATTATTCACTCTTAAATTAACTCCTGTACGGTCGTTTAAAAAGTAATAAATACCTCCAATATAATTCACCACAGTTTTTCTGAAAGGAACTGAAGCAGCAATTTGCTGATCGCGTTCCTCATATGTATGCATCAGATACCCGAAAGCTGGTCCTAATTCAAAAGCGAGTTTTTCTGAATACAAAAACTGGTATAGGATTGCAAGTTCCACATAATCAGTTCGAAGCAGATATTGCTCAAAATCTTCTTTTTCGTAGTTCGGATTTTTTCGTGAACCTTTCTGCATGTATGCCAGTTCCATTTGAAATGCACTCAGATCCCAAAAACTGTGAAATTTAATACTATCATCCTGAATAAGGTTTTCAACCGGAGAATCTTCAATATCGGCAATGCGCAGATTTACATATCCACCACCAAAAATGCCTGCCTTATTAAACCCGCTGTATGTATCGCCGTCAACCTGACTGCCGACAATCCCGGCTTTCACTCCTCCGGTAAAAAGCTGTGCACTGGAGTTATACATCAGAAAAAATGAAAGAAATACAAAGAGTAAGAAGTGTTTCATAGTCAGATTAATTTAGATCCACATGGTATGAACCACCGGTAAAGGACTCTGATTTATTTAATTGTTCCAAAATATCGGAACCGGATATTATCATCAACGTAATTTTTAATCATATTGTGAAAGTATTTTCAAATATGGTTTTTAAACCGACTTTCTGCATTAAGGAAGGCATTTCAAAGGCTGTTTTGTGAATTTTCAATTCTTGTTCTCCTTTGTCCTGCATAATTAATATCCTTACAAAAAGCCTTTGCAAGTTAAATGGATAGAAATAAAGCAAAGAAGAAAAAGCTGGTTTTACTCTTTTGATTTTTGGCTTTTTTCATCCTCATCGGGCTCATTCATACCTTCTTTGAAATTACGGATTCCTTTGCCAAGTCCCTTCATAAGTTCCGGAACTTTTTTGCCACCAAATAATAACAGAACAACAGCAAGAATAAGGATTACCTGCCAGGGACCAACAATTCCTAAAAACATCATTGCGTTCATAAAAATCAGGTTTATTTTTAGCAAAATTAGGAAAAAGATTACCACACCTGGATTAATTTCTGAATTAAATAGGGGAGAACGACATTCAACCGGTCAGATAGCCTGATTTTACATGGCTTTGCCACGGGCTATCCAATGTTCAGGATTTTGTAATTCTTTACCTTTCCATATCTCAAAATGTAGTTTGGTATTTACTTCTTCATTGTCGGTATGAATAACTCCCAGGTTTTGCCTTGTTGTTACTTTATCACCGCGCTTCACAAAAACCTGATCAAGATTGGAGTAAACCGTCAGAAAATCACCATGTTTTATTATAACAACATTATTTAAACTGGGAATTGTAAGTATGTTGGCAATTTCGCCTTCAAACACAGCCCTGGCTTCAGCACCTTTGTGTGTAATTATGTCAATGCCATTGTTTTGTGTTTTAATACCTTTAAGTACAGGATGCGGGTTTGTGCCAAACGAAGCTCCAATAACCCCCCGCTCTGTTGGCCAGGGTAGTTTGCCTTTATTGGCTTCCATATTGCTTGAAACAAGTTTTTCTTCAGGAGTAAGCGCAAAATCTCCTGTATGGACTGTCCCGGTTTTCTTAGCAGTTTCGCGTGCCAGACGAATTTCTTCAGCAATTATTTTTTCAATTGCTTTTTGTAAACGGTTTAAAGCGCGCTCGTTTTCACGCAATTTTGCAAGTAGTTCTTTTTCTTTTTTTGAAAGGTTCTGAACGCTTTCATTTTGTTTATTGCGTTCTTTGGCAAGTTGTTGTTTTTCACGTTCATAATCGTTTCTAAGGGCTACCTTGCCGGCTCGCTGAAGTTCAAGCGCTATGATCTTTTTTGATAATTCAGCTTCGGTTGAACGTATTTTTTCAGCCTGCGATTTACGGTATTCACTGTATTGTTGAAGATATTTAATGCGTTTGTAAGCCTGGTTAAAATCATCGGCTGAAAAAACAAACATCAGCTTTTCGTAAGAACTGCGATGCTTACTTGCAGCAACTATAAGCCTTGCGTACTCGTCTTTATATCGTTGCAATTCGTTTTGAAGCATTATAATGCTGTCAGAACTCAGTTTAATTTGCCGGTCAATAGCATTAATGATAGAATTGATGCTGTTTAACAGTTCTCCTCTTTGTTTTACCTGACGATTCAGCAATGCGAGCTGATTCAAAGATGTTTGGCGGGTGCGTTGTGTTTCAGTTAATAATTTGTTTGTGTAGTCAATTTCATTTTCAATCCGTTGTTTGTCTTTTTGTAATTTTTCTTTTTCGCTTTGCTGGGCTTCAATAAAGTATGGTATACTCAAAAAATGAGAGATCAGTAAAACGATTAGAATATTTTTATTTCGAACCTTCATTTGCTCCTTTAGCCTTAATTTCTTACTGGTCTGTATTTTTCGGGTATTGTAAACGGAAAATTATTTGATTCGGGTATTTCGGTACGTGTAAAAGATAGCTTAAGTGTCAGGTTCGTACTTTTTTCCTGCAATTCATAAATTCTTTTTGTTGAAAAAAGATAATTACCTGATTCAACAAAATTATCATATACAGCTTCAATTCTTGCTCCTTTATCTTTAAGGTCTTTTATCATTACCTTCTTAATTTTGTATGTTTCAGGATCAAGCCATATTTGCTGCAAGGGGATAATATCACTTCCATCATCGCTTCTTGCCTTTTTTTTAAGCTTGCGTCTTTGGTTTATTGTTAATTTATATTCATGATTTTCAATGCTTCCGCGAAACATAGAATTCTCATAATAGCTAAGATCATTTCCCAGTATCAATGCCTGAACCAGATCAAAATCAATAAGAGGATGGATTACTTCGTTCAACCAGTTTATATTATTTATCATATAATTTGATTCAAGCCGGTTAAGCCATTTTACTGAATCGGTAGTAATTATCAGCCTTCCTATTTCCAGACCCAGTGCCGGCGACACGGTAAGCCATATGATGCTGTCAGTCTTTAAACGTAATTGCCCGTTAAAGGACATTTGTTTGTTATCTTTTCGAATTTCGGCTGAAAATCTGGATGTTAAAAAGTCAGGCCTTACCTCATTTTCTTTCATTTGCTCAAACAAATATTCTGATCCGTACAATTTCAAGGGTTCTTTTATAACTTTTCTGTACGAACCGCACGAAGCCAGTAGGATGGAAAAGAGAACAAAAATTAAGGGGTAGAGGATCAGTTTTGAAATATATGTTTTACTAAGCTTCATGAATATTTATGCTGTTTTTAGGTTCGGATTATTCATAAAGTATTCCGTCTTTCACTTTTTCCCGGAGAAAATCGCTGATTTCATCATCCAGCTCCAGTGCTTTTTTCCAGTATATGATGGCTTCTTCAGTTCTGCCAAGCTTGTAAAGTACATCACCATAGTGTTCCAGCACTGCCGAACTCTCAGTTTCACTGTTTTCCATTGATTTCTCAATCCACTTTTTAGCTTCTTCATATTTACCCATTTGATACATTATCCATCCATAGGTATCAAGATAATGTGGACTGTCGGGAGTAAGTTCAATGGACTTGGACGACATCTTTTCGGCATCATCCAGCCTTATTTTTCTTTGCGAAAGATAATAACTGTAATTGTTCAGGATATACGGATTATCAGGATCTGCATTTAATGCCTGATCAAAGGAGTAATCAGATTTGTTGTATTGTTTGGTTTTATTATAGATGTCGCCCAGATAAGAATAAAAATCACCCAATAACTTGTCGTCATCAACTACAAGGTCAATTCCACTTTCTAGTTTTTTAATGGCTTGCTGATAGTCTTCCAGCATATAACAGGCTATTCCGGAGAAAAAATATGGCAAGGGGTGTAATGGAAAAAGCTCAATAGCTGCTACTGCATCATTTTTCAGATTTAAAGTGTCAGATAATGAAACCTCTAACCTGAGCAGAGTTTCCCACATCATAAAATTGCTATTATCAATTTTTATGGCTTTGCGCAAAACATCTGAAGCTTCCTGATATTTCGATTTTCTGAGATACAGGTCGGTTAAAAGCGAATAAGGTCTGATATCTGCAGGATGTGAAGCAGCCAGAATGTTTGATAGTTCAAGAACCTGATCATAATATTCTCCTTCAAAATCTTCATCGCTGAAATAGTTGAACAATACCTGAAGTTTGATTTCAATTTCAAGATTCGGCGCTGCAAATCCCTGTTTTAATTCCTGAATTGCCATATTAATATCATCAATCCTGAAATAATATTCAGCCAGAGTTATGTGAATATAAGGATTCTCCGGGTCTAATTCTTTGATCTTCTCTAGATTCTCTATTGCCTTTGGAAAATTGTCAAGACTAAGATACAACTCTGATAACATGGCGTAATACCGGGTTTCATCTGGGTTTGTTTTAATAAGCCTTTCAATCTCAGCCACAGCTTTGTCAACTTGTCCATTCAATAAATAAAGCCGGTGTTTTTGAATAATAATCTCCTCTTCCGGACCATTGATTCTTTCAATTTTATCATAGATATCAATGGCTTTATCGGGCTTGCCATCTCTTATATACAGCATTGCTGCATGATAAAGGAACTCTATTTCTTTTGGGTAGAGGTTCTGCAATTTATCAAAGATAAGGATCGCCTTTTTAATTTCTCCTGTTTGTTCATATAATGAAGCCAGCAGCATATTATACCATTTGTTTTCCGTATCAATTTCGGCAGCTTTTTCTGCAAGAGCCATAGCATCATGAATATTGCCCTGCATCTGATAAAGCCTTGCCAGCTCATACATCGAAGCATCATGAGCGGGGTCTTTGCTCAAACATTGCTGAAATAAATCAATAGCCTGCTTATAATTCCCAAGAATTTTCTCTTTGTTAGCATCAATGAACAATGATGAAACATTATCAGTGCGTTTTAATGCTTTTACTTCAACAGGTGTTTTAGTTCCCTCATTATCAGTGATCTTTTTCGAGGTTTTACAGGATGAGAGAGCTGTAATAAAGAGAAGGGAAATGATATAATATTTAAATTTCATGTAATTTTTTATTGGCTTGTTATGATGAACATATTTTTGAGCTTCAACTCACTGAGAAACGTAAAACCATTCTATTTGTTGGAGTTTTTATTATTTTTAACAAGGGTAAACACATTATTTTACTCCTGTATGACCAAATCCTCCACTCCCGCGGGTGGTTTCCTCAAGTTGAACTACAGGTTCCCAAACTGCTCTTTCATGTTTTGAAATAATCATCTGTGCTATTCTGTCACCGTCAGATATTTCAACTTCGGTATCCGAAAGATTAATGACAATCACTTTTATTTCGCCACGGTAATCACTATCAATAGTTCCCGGAGTATTAAGCACGGTAATTCCTTTTTTTATTGCCAGTCCGCTACGTGGTCTTACCTGTGCTTCAAATCCGTGAGGAAGTTCAATAAACAAGCCCGTTGGGATCAAAGCCCGTTCAAGAGTTTTTAAAACTATTGGTTCTGAAAGAAATGCCCTTAAATCCATGCCTGCCGAAAATTCTGTTTCGTATGCCGGCAACGGATGATGAGAGTGATTTACTATTTTGATGTTCATAAGCAATGATTTGCGCCAAAATTACTTAAAATGTACAAATGTCAGGATGCTGATACTGAATGGTAACGAATGTTGGATTGGTAATATAAAATGGAGTTTTCTTTTTAATTTCATGAAAGTCAGGAATCAAAAACAAGGGTTTTTAAGCCAGTTTCTGTTCAAAATATTTTTTCTTAATCTGCCTGACTGGATACCAGACTGTAGGTAGACCGATTCCGATGACGAGCAGAAAAACATAAACAAAATCAATGAGTTGTAGTTCAACAGGGTAGGCATCAATAATAAATGAACCTCCGCCGGCATGAAGAGGTACTACCTTGAAAACGATCTGAATAAGACAAATAAGTGTGCCAAGAATCATTCCCAGAATAGCACCTGAAAAGGATATGAGCATGCCCTCAGCAAAAAATATACGCCTTATTAATTTATCACTGGCGCCAAGACTGTGCAGTACTGCAATATCTTTTTTCTTGTCAAGGATTAGCATTGATAAAGTTCCTATGATGTTAAAAGTGGCAATGAAAAGAATGAATCCAAGAATAAGGAAAATAGCCAGTTTTTCTGATTTCATGATTTTATATAACAGTTCCTGTTGCTCATAACGATCCTTAACAATGAAATCATCGCCAACAATGATTTTTATTTCGTTCTTTATTTTATCAATTTTCGCCTCAGGTTTCAAGCCAATTTCAATAGCAGACACTTCGTTTTCGTAGCCAAAAAGATCTCTTGCGAACCTGATAGGGACTATAACGTATTGATTGTCAAAATCCTGTTGAATTGAAAATATCCCTGAAGGAAATATTGTTTTAAATGTAAATGCCTGTTCAGGAAGTGGTCCAATAATCCCGCTTCGTTTGGGTGCATACACCATTATGGGATTTACATAGTCATTGATATTGGCACTAAGTATGTCAGCCACTCCATAGCCCAGCACCATGAAGTCCGTTTCTTCGTTTTGAAGAAACATGTTGCCATATATTATCATTGAGTCAAGCCCGCTTGTCAGCTCAAAATCTTCTCCAACACCTTTTACAGTTACCAAAGCCTGACGGTTCTGATATTTTAATAATGCCGTTTCTTCCAGAACCTCAGTAAAACGAATGATATCAGGATTATTCATGATTTCGTTTTCAGCGATTTGGTCTGGTGAAAAAGTTTTTCCTTCGATAAGGGTTATTTTCAGGTCAGGCTCAAAAGTGTTAAAAAGAGATTTTATCAGGCTTTCAAGCCCGTTAAAAACTGACAATACTATTACCAGTGCCATGGTTCCAACTGCCACGCCAATTACAGATATCGCCGAAATAATATTGATGATATTATGTTTCTTTTTTGATATCAGATATCGTTTTGCTATGAAAAGGCTGAGGTTCACGAGACAGGTTTTGAATATCCGAAGTTTTATTTCCAGGCTTTTACTATCAATCCGGTTCCGCTTTTATGTATAATTCTGGTATCAGCATAATTTAGGATTATACAAAAAGGAAAAACCAGGAGGTAATAAAACGGAAGAATTACGAAGAATAGTTTTGAGACACCAAGAATTTTTATAGGGTATTTCATAGATAATTTCCACGACAGTTTGCCCGGTTTTCCATACTGATACCGTTCTTCGGTTCGTGCGAACCCTGCATTTAAGAGCTTTTGCCGGATATCGCCAATATTGTAGCCATCCCTTACATGTTCCTCAATAAATGAAGTATGGTGAGCGTCGTGAACATCTGAACCACCCTGATCAGAAGGTGTTGATATTAACACCATACCACCGGTTTTCAACGAATTATGAAAATTTCTGAACACAGCGATATCATCAGCTATATGTTCCATCACATCTACTGAAATTATCAGGTCGAAAGTATTGGGTTGATTGTATTTTGTGAGATCAGCAGTTTCAAAGACTGCATTTTGTATGCCTGCTTTAGCAAAAAACGAATTGCAGTCAGTTACCTGTTCATTTTTAACATCAATACCGGTGATCTTCCAATTTGGAAATTTTTTTGCCATCCAGTAAGCATACTGTCCGAAACCAAATCCGGCATCCAGAACATGCAGTGGCTGTGATTTGCCAGACGCATGTTTTTTTAATTCACGTTTTACATGCCAGGTTCGCAATAATAGAAGATCAAGCAGGCGATAAAACATAGTGCGTGCAAACACCTTTTGCCCGACTACATTACCGATAGCTTTTTTTATTGGATCGTATTGCATAATTGTTTGATAAAGAACTGAATATTAATCATTTAACAATTTGTCAATATGATCAATGTAATCCAGAGAATCGTCAAGGTGAAAATGTAATTCGGGTATTACCCGCACCTGATTTTTTATTTTCAAACCCAATGCATGGCGAATTTCCTTGCTTTGTGCCGATATTTTACTTAGCAATGTTTTCTTGTCGTTAATTCCAAAAACACTCAGATAAACTTTTGCTACTGAAAAATCGCGGCTGATGCGTACTATAGTAACTGTAACCATTGCACCTTCGAGCAAATGACGCTTTTCTTTCAGGAAAATATCGCCCAACTCGCGTTGTAGCATACGGGATACTTTGCTTTGTCTTAATGTTTCCATATGGCAAAGATACTATTTATTCAATGTTGACTATTTTTGTTTGAGTATTTTCATAATTGGCGAGCTTTATATTAATTCATAATTTTGTGCCTGTTCAAAATTAAGAGTCAAAAAAATTATTCACATTCCTTATGGAAAATTTAAAACAAAGAGTATTAGCCATTGCTCATGAAATACATCCTCAAATTGTTGAGTTCCGGCGACATTTTCACGCTTTTCCTGAATTGTCAATGCAGGAATTTGAAACAGCCCGGTTCATTACCAAACAGTTACAGCTTATGGGCATAAAATATAGAAGCGGCATTGCAAAAACTGGTATTATTGCCACCATTGAGGGAATAAATCCGGATAAAAAGCTTGTTGCTCTCCGCGCTGATATGGATGCTCTTCCAATAAATGAAATCAACGATGCGATCTATAAATCGCAGAATCCCGGTGTAATGCATGCCTGTGGTCATGATGCACATATGGCTTCTCTGCTTGGTACCACTATGATCCTTAATCGGTTAAAAGATAAATGGGAGGGAAGTGTGCGTCTGATATTTCAGCCATCAGAAGAAACTTATCCCGGAGGAGCTTCATTAATGATCAAGGAAGGAGTTCTTGAGAATCCAAAACCGGATTGCATAATTGGTCAACATGTATGCCCGGGGCTTCCGGCAGGTAAAGTTGGATTCAGAGCAGGACTTTCAATGGCTTCAACTGATGAGATATATATAACGATAAAAGGTAAAGGTGGTCATGGTGCAACTCCTGAGCTAAATGCTGATCCTGTGGTTGCAGCAGCTCATGTTTTAATTGCTTTACAACAGATTGTCAGCCGCAAGGCACCTCCTTTAATACCGACAGTACTATCATTCGGACGCTTTATAGCCGATGGTAAAATGAATATAATACCAAATGAAGCAAAACTGGAAGGCACTATCAGAACTTATGATGAAAACTGGAGAAAAAATGCTCACGTTTTAATAAACGAAATAGCCGGAAAAACTGCTGAAGCCTTTGGTGTTACTGCCGATATTCATTTTGCACATGGTTATCCCAGCCTGTTGAATGATAAATTATTGACAGAAAGAGCTATGCATTATGCTGCTGAGCTTATAGGTGAAGAAAATAGTGTGGAAATCCCTCAAAGGATGACTGCTGAGGATTTTGCTTTTTATTCCCATATTATTCCTGCGTGTTTTTATCGTCTTGGCATTAGCAAATCTGCAAAGGGTATTATTGCCAATCTGCATACTCCTGAATTTGATATTGATGAGGAGGCATTGCTTACAGGCTCGGCTTTAATGGCCTGGATTACAATGAAGGAGCTGCAGCAATAATCTTTAATGAATGAGTTTAACGTGATATTCATAATTAATATTAACTGAAAAAATTCTCATAAGCTATTTGTGGTTTGCTTTTTCTGATATATTTGTAAGCTGATTTTTAATAAGACAGAAATTACAGAATTTGTTTATTCAATAATTTAAAAAGTCAGAACCTAATAACTCTATAATTTCAAACTCAAAAAATAGCTTATGATTGATTTTAACTCTTTATTCAAAATTTCTTACGGTCTTTACATTGTAAGTTCAGGAGATGATAAACGTGGAAACGGGTTTATTTCCAACACCATATTTCAGGTAACAGCCGAGCCGGCTCAATTTGCAGCATGTGTGAATAAAAATAATTACACCTGTGAATTTATTGAGAAATATGGCAACTTTGCTGTATCAGTATTACATCAGAATACCGATTCTGAAATATTTGGTCGTTTTGGTTATAAAAGCGGACGGGATTTTAACAAACTTGAGGGGATAACCCTGAAATATGGTGAAACCGGGGTTCCTATAATTATGAACGACAGCATAGCTTTTATTGAATGCAAAGTGGTTCAGAAGTTTGATGTCGGAACTCATATGATATTCATTGGTGAATTAATTCAGGCAGAAATAATTGATGACGAAAAAGAGCCGATTACTTATTTATTTTACAGGAACATTAAAAAAGCTGTTGCGCCCAAAAATGCTCCAACCTATGTTGATAAGTCAAAACTGACACCGAAAGCCGCTAAAAAGGGAAGTAAAAAATATAAATGCACTGTTTGCGGGTATATTTACAACGACGAAAAAGAAGATGTGAAATTCTCTGATTTGCCTGACGACTGGACATGTCCACTGTGTGGGGCAGAAAAAGAAGATTTTATTGAAGTTTAACTAATAAATTTAAAAAATTATGACGAAATCATTAAAAGGAACACAAACTGAACAAAACTTATTAAAATCATTTGCCGGCGAATCGCAGGCACGCAATCGTTATGAGTTTTTTGCAAGTGTGGCAAAAAAAGAAGGCTATGAGCAGATTGCAGCTATTTTTTTGGAAACTGCGAGTCAGGAAAAAGAACATGCCAAACGATTCTTTAAATTTTTAGAAGAAGGTGGCTGTGTTGAGATAACAGCAACTTATCCTGCTGGCAGAATAGGAAATACGATGGAAAATTTAAAAGCTGCTGCCGAAGGCGAGAATGAAGAATATACAGTGCTTTATCCGAAATTTGCTGAAATTGCCAATGAAGAAGGATTTAAGGAAATTGCCACTGCATTCAAAATGATTGCCAAAGTAGAGATGGAACACGAGCGCAGATATTTGAAGTTGTTACAGAATATTTCTGAAGATAAAGTATTTGTAAAAGACGGCAAAGTGTGGTGGAAATGTTTGAATTGCGGTTATGTTTACGAATCGGCAAAAGCTCTGGAAGTTTGCCCGGCTTGTTTGCATCCGAAATCCTATATGCAAATACGTGAAGAAAATTATTAGCAGCCTGTTTTTATGATTTGATAAGCAGGTTGTTTTCTAACATTAATTATGTGAAACCCTGCAAACATTGCTGTTTTGGGGTTCTGTCCTCTTATTTACAGACATGGAAAATTGTTTGCTTTATAGGGTTTTAAGTCTGTTATATCAAACACTTATGTATTTTTGAGCGTTTTAATATAAAATTTTATACCCGTTGCTATGCTTAACAAAAAAATTCTTGTTATTTATCCTGAAGTGACCAAAACTAAAATGGCCGTTTATCAAAATGAAGAAATAACGTTTTTAAAAACCATACGGCATAAAGTGGATGTTTTGGAAGGATTTAAAGATGTCATTGATCAGCTCATGTTTCGTGTGGATGCAATTATTAGTGAGCTGAAAGACAATGAATTGGATCTGGAAAATATTAAAGTGATCATGGCTCGAGGAGGTTTGATAAGGCCGTTAAAGAGTGGTATATACGAAGTGAATGAGCAAATGAAAAAAGATCTCATAACAGGAATTTTAGGTCGTCATGCTACAAATCTGGGAGGGCTTATTGCTGACGAAATTGCCAGTCGTCTTCCTGATGCAAAAGCCTATCTTGGTGATCCTGTGGTTGTTGATGAGCTAAGTGATATGGCACGGGTAAGCGGACATCCGCTGATTGAACGAAAATCAGTTTTTCATTGTCTGAATCATAAATATGTAGCCCGTAAATTTGCCAAATCGGTTAATAAACCTTACGAAAGCCTTAATTTAATCGTTGCACATATAGGAGGTGGTGGGGTATCAATAGCAGCTCATTTGAAAGGCAGAGTTGTGGATGTGAATCAGGCTTTTGATGGCGATGGTCCTTTTGCTGTTATGCGCACCGGTTCACTTCCGGTCGGCGATCTGATTGAATTATGTTATAGCGGAAAATATACCAAAGAACGTATTCGTAAAATGATCACCGACGAAGGAGGACTTTCAGCCTATCTTGGAACTTCTAGTCTTACAGAAATTGAAATGTTGCTGGCAGCAAATGATGAAAAAGCATGGTTTTATGTTAATGCTATGGCCTACCAGATTTCAAAGGAAATAGGTGCAATGTCGTCAGTGCTTGAAGGGCAGGTTGATGCAATTTTGCTTACAGGAAATATTCTGAATAACAAGAAGTTCACTGATGAAATTACTCGTCGGGTTAGCCATATTGCACCAATATCAGTTTATCCGGTAGTCAACGATCTTGATTCTCTGGCAGCTAACGGAATGCTTATTCTTAGCGGGAAAGCTGAATTACTAGAGTATTGATTGGTGTGTAAATATAGGATTGTTCTTTTTTCACATATTTGCCTTCAAGGTAATAAGGTAATTGTTCTTGTTTTATAAGTGTTTGACAAACAGTTAATTTGAGCGAATAAGGATTATCAGTAATTATTTTATATCATTTTCATGACAGTAGTTGTCAGTGAAGTTAAATCTCGGCGTGATTACAGTGAATTCATTCACTTGCCTGAAAAGATCCATCATGGACACGAACAATGGGTTCCTCCGGTTTGGAACGACGAACGTGCTTTTTTCAACCCATCAAAGAACATTGCTTTTCAGCATTGCGATACAATCTTATTATTAGCCCGCCGAAATTCAGAAATTGTTGGCAGGATTATGGGAATCATTCATAGGTCTTATAATCAGTTACACAATGAATCGAATGCTCGTTTTGGATTTCTTGAATGTTATGATGATCAGAAAACTGCGCATGCTCTGTTACAGGCTGTTGAAAACTGGGGCAGGAGCAAAGGCATGACGCGGATAGTGGGTCCATATGGCTTTTCCGATAAAGATCCACAGGGTTTACTTGTTGAAGGTTTTGAGCATCTGGCTATGATTGCTTCAAACTGCAATTATCCTTATCTGGTAAAACTGGTGGAGAATGAAGGGTATTCAAAAGAGATTGATTGCTTTGCTTTTCGACTTCCAATGGATTTTAAACTGCCTGAAAAACACCGGCTTATATACGAAAGAGTTCAAAAAGGCACACGCTATAAAATCCTTGAGTTTACCAGCCGATGGCAGCTTAAACCATATATAGTACCTATATTAAGGGTAATGAATGAGTGCTATCAGGATATTTACGGCTTCATACCAATGGAAGAAAAGGAAATGAAAGAATTTGCCAACCGCTATCTTCCTATCCTTGATCCCAAATTTGTTAAAATTGCCACTTTACAGGAAGAAGTTATCGGGTTTGTTGTGGGGTTACCGAATATTAGCCGTGGATTACAAAAGTCAGGTGGATATCTTTGGCCTTTTGGTATTTTTTATATCCTGAGAGCTATGAAGAAAACCAAACAGATAGACCTGATGCTTGGTGGCGTAAAACCTGGATATCAGGGACTTGGACTGGATTTGTTAATGGGGTTTAAATTGGTTGATTCAGCTAAAACGACCGAATTCGAACAAATAGAAGTCCATCTGATCCTTGAAACAAACTATAAAATGCTGGCTGAAGTTTTACGCCTTAATGCCGACCCTCACAAACGATTCAGGGTTTTTCAAAAGACACTTTAGCTATTTTTACAATTTAAAGCCCAAACAGGATTTCAAAAATTATTATGCTTCCTGTTTTTATCATTGAAAACTTTCCGGTCTTAGGAAAGATAGCAATAGCCTTACTTACCAGTATTTGCGATAATGATCTTGTTTACTCGTAACGACAGAGATAAGCAGTATCTTCAGTCATTTTTACCTTGAAACGTATATCCTTTGGTACTACAAAAGTTTCAAATGGTTTGTATTCAGACCATGTATCTTCGCCCGGAAGCATTACCTGCATAACTCCCGAAATCACGGTCATATATTCCACAGTACTGGTTCCAAACTCATACTCACCGGCAGCCATTACACCTATTGTAGCTTTTGCGTTGTTAGCTGTAAATCCCAGCGATTTTACCTTTCCGTCAAAGTATTCATTTACGTTGAACATGTTAATATTTTTTAATTAAGATTTATAATGATTTATTATGTTAATGTATGTATAATCAATGTATTAATCATTGAATTCAATTCTCACCTGATCGTCAATATCTATTCCTAACAATCCAGAAGCATTGCCTTCATTAATGGCAATTTCAAGAAATCCCGTTGAACTGAATAATGCAAGAATATCACCCGGAGGAACGTCTTTATATGATTTGCTGATTGTATCAATATTATATTCCGAATTTCTGAGCTTAATTGTAAATTCCCTTTGTTGATGGGCTTTTTCAAAAACCTCTCTTGTAATATTTACATAAATATTTTCATATCTGTCAATGTAAATCACCTTGCCTTTAATTACTATCTGTTCAACCACAGGGTTAAAGTGGAGCATTCTTGTAACTTCATTTGTTTTATAACCCAGAGATTCAATAGGCTTTCCCGAAGCAAGATGAATAGCCGCTTTTACAAAGCGATCACGGGTGGAGAAAGTAAAGAAATTATTATCCTGTATTATTTCAATAACAACAATTTTTTCGGGGGCTTCATCAAAAGCGAGTGAAAAAACACCATTGTCGGCACCGATAAAATAATGGTTTTTATGATATATGGCTACGTGAGGGGTTTTTGTTGATTCATCAGTGTTAACACTTACAATATGAATTGTTCCATCCGGGAAATCAGGATAAGAATTCCTTAACACAAATGAAGCCTGCAACAGATTGAAAGGATCAACCATATGAGTGATATCAACAATGCGAATCAGAGGATCATATTTTAGGATGGTACCTTTAACTGCTCCTGCATAATGATCTTTCAAACCCCAGTCAGAAATCAAAGTAATAATAGCCACAATGAATTTTTATGCAAACTTCTGCAAAATTCTACTAATTTTGAAGACTTAAACCAATAAAAATTTTTTAACTGCATGAATGAAACCGTGATTCAACTTGAGTCTTATAATCTGATTGATATTTATGGCGTTAACGATCAGTATCTTAACAAAATTAAAAATTTTTTTCCAAAGCTTAAATTTATTGCCCGCGGCGATGAACTACGCATAATTGGCGAGCAATCAGAAACTGATACGTTTAAAGAAAAATTTTCTCTGCTGCTTCTGAGTTATGATACTTTTGGCAGGATTACCGAAGCCGATATTTCTCAGATAATGGGTAGCGAAGAAATTGAAGCACCACAAATCATATCTGCTGCAGGTGATGTTCTTGTTCACGGGCGTAATGGGCTGATTGTAAAGGCAAGAACAGTAAATCAGCAAAAAATGGTTGAATTTTCAGAAAAAAATGATCTTGTTTTTGCAATAGGTCCTGCCGGAACCGGTAAAACATATACAGCGGTTGCATTGGCAGTCAGGGCATTGAAAAATAAAGAGATCAAGCGCATCATTCTTACCCGTCCGGCTGTAGAAGCAGGCGAAAATTTAGGTTTTCTACCGGGCGATCTCAAAGATAAGCTCGATCCTTATCTTCAGCCACTTTATGATGCCTTGCGTGATATGATTCCAACACAAAAACTGCTGAGCTATCTTGAAGATGGAACTATTGAGATTGCTCCTTTGGCATTTATGCGCGGGCGAACTCTTGATAATGTTTTTGCTATTCTCGATGAGGCTCAGAACGCTACAGAGGCACAATTAAAAATGTTTCTTACCCGTATGGGGCGCACAGCTAAATTTATAGTTACCGGCGATGTTACTCAAATTGACCTGCCTCGTTCACAGTCGTCCGGATTATTACAGGTAATGTCGTTGTTAAAGGATGTCCAGGGTCTCGCCTTTGTTTATCTTAACGAAACAGATGTGTTACGTCATAAACTTGTAAGTCGCATTTTACGTGCTTATTCCGGTAAAAAAGATTAGATTTTACAAATTTGAATAATGAAAAATAGTTCTTAAAATGAAAAATGCTGTTTTAGATAGCAATTTCCGGCTTCCTGCCCTTACAAATTTTTACAGGGGAAAAGTCCGCGATGTTTATACAATAAATGATGAATTGCTGGTGATGGTTACCAGCGACAGGATTTCGGCTTTTGATGTAGTACTTCCTGAAGGTATTCCATATAAAGGTCAGGTTTTAAACCAGATAGCCTCTGAGTTTCTGGATGCTACTGAAGATATTGTTCCCAACTGGAAAATTGCAGTTCCTGATCCAATGGTTATGATTGGACGTTATTGCGAACCGTTCAAGGTAGAAATGGTAATAAGGGGTTATCTTTCAGGTCATGCATGGCGTGAATATAAAAATGGGAAGCGTTGTATATGTGGCGTCACAATGCCCGATGGAATGAAAGAAAACGACAAATTCCCATTACCGATCATTACACCTACTACCAAAGCTCTGGTTGGTCACGACGAAGATATTTCTCGTAATGAAATCATAAATACAGGATTGGTTGACAAAAATGATTATGAGAAGCTAGAGCAATATACGCTTGCATTATTTGAGCGCGGCACCGAAATAGCAGCTACAAAAGGATTGATCCTTGTTGATACAAAATACGAATTTGGAAAAGCCAATAACGAGATATTTCTGATTGACGAAATTCATACTCCAGATTCTTCACGATATTTTTACAAGGATGGCTATGAAGAGCGTCAGGAAAAAGGCGAACTACAGCGTCAGCTCTCAAAGGAATTTGTTCGTGAATGGTTAATGGAACATGGTTTTCAGGGAAAAGAAAATCAAACAGTTCCCGAAATGGACGAAAAGTTCATTAATTCAGTGTCCGAACGCTATATTGAGTTGTACGAAAACATTACAGGACGTAAATTTGAAAAGTCTGATACAACTAATGTGTTACAGAGAGTTGAACACAATATCAGAAACTTTTTATTGGCGTATTACAGGTAAAACTTCACTGAAGTTTAAACGAGATCACGTTATTTTATCCCTGCCATTATCTGAACAGGTTTATTATATCATTAGCGTTTGCTAATATAATAATAAGCAACAGCAGCATCATTCCGATAATCTGAGCAAATTCAAGAACTTTATCATGAGGTTTACGACCGGTGATGACTTCGTACATTAAAAACAGTACATGACCGCCATCAAGTGCAGGAATTGGCAGAATATTAATCACCGCAAGCATAATAGACAAAAAAGCTGTCAGCTCCCAGAAAGCCTGCCAGTTCCATACTGAAGGGAAAATGCTTCCAATAGTTATGAAACCTCCAACCGACTCATAAGCCTTGGTTTTAGGTGAGAAAAGCAGTTTGAGCTGTTTCAGATAATTTCCTAATTGATAATAACCTTTTGATATTCCAGCAGGAATAGCCTGAATGATATTATATTGTTTGGTTTTAAGTGTGAATAGTTTATCAAGCTGACTTACAGGGGCAACTCCAATGAAACCCTCCACAGATACCGGAACAGAATATGAAAGCGTATCAGACTGACGTACCACACCTATATTGACAGTCTGGCTTTTATATTGCTGAATTGCATTTCTGAATTCATCAAAATATGGCAGATGTTGCTCATTCAATGAAATAATGATATCTCCCTTTTGAAGCCCTGCTTCCTTTGCAGAAGATTCCGGAGTAAAATCGTTTATATGGAATGGGATACGTACGCCAATAAAATCCGGTTGCCGATACTGTAAAAGTTTGGAGATAAAATCATCAGGGATGTTTACATACATTTCTTTTCCATCACGCAAAACAGTAATTGTTTTAACTTCATCCAGGATAATCTTTCCCGGTATTTTATAAAAATCGCCGGCGGGTTTACCATCCAGAGCTATAATACGGTCGCCATTCATCAATCCCATTTCTTGTGCAAGCGGGCTGGCAGATATCCCGTATTTTACTTCCTCGGCGGGTAGATATTGCTCGCCCCAGGTTGCTAACACAGCAATATAGATCAAGAAAGCAAGGATAATATTAACCGTTACTCCGCCTATCATTATAATTAGTCTCTGCCATGCAGGTTTTGATCTGAACTCATACGGTTGGGGTGGTTGTTTAATTTGCTCGCGGTCAAGTGATTCGTCAATCATGCCGGCAATTTTAACATAACCTCCAAGAGGAAGCCATCCTATTCCGTATGTGGTTTCACCATATTTGAATTTATAGAGTGAGAACCATGGATTAAAGAAAAGATAAAAGCTTTCGACCCGTACTTTGAATATCCTTGCTGCAATAAAATGCCCAAGCTCATGAAAAACAACTAAAATTGAAAGGCTGAGTATAAGTTGTGCGGCTTTAATAAGTATTACCATCTGATGTAAAAATAATTTAATTAATAAGTTCCAGAGCTTTTACCCTGGTTTCATGATCTGTTGACAAATAATCTTCAAATGTTGGGTTTGAAATAAAAGGAATCAGCTCCATACATTGTTCAATCACATCGCTCATTTTTAAAAATCCTGTTTTATTATTCAGGAATGCATCCACAGCAATTTCGTTGGCAGCATTCAATATACATGGCATATTCCCTCCTGCTGATAATGCTTTGTAGGCAAGAGCCAGATTCGGAAAATTTTCCTGATCGGCTTGCTCAAAATTTAGCATAGTGCATTCGGCAAAGCTGAAACGGGGAAAATTTGAGAAAAATCTTTCCGGATATGACAAAGCATATTGTATTGGTATCCGCATATCCGGTAATCCCATCTGAGCTTTTATTGAACCGTCAGTAAACTGTACCATAGAGTGAATAACTGACTGCGGATGCACTATTACTTCAATCTGAGAAGGCTCAAGACCAAACAACCATTTTGCTTCTATTACTTCAAGACCTTTATTCATCAGAGTTGCTGAGTCAATAGTGATTTTATGACCCATTTTCCAATTGGGATGATTAAGTGCTTCTTTACTGGTTACTTTACTGAGCTGTTTTTTGTTAAAACCTCTGAAAGGACCGCCGGATGCTGTGAGAAAAATTTTTTCTACTGAATTTAAATTCTCACCCTGCAAACATTGAAAAATTGCTGAATGTTCTGAATCAACCGGCAAAATTGCAACTCGTTCTTTTGCTGCCAGTTTTGTTACCAACTCTCCGGCTACCACCAGAGTTTCTTTATTTGCCAATGCTATATGCTTTCCGGTTTCAATTGCACTTAATGCAGGTTTTAATCCCAGAAAACCAACAAGAGCCAGCAAAACCACATCAATAGAATCCATTTGAACTATCTGGCTCAGTGATTCTTCACCCGCAAAGACTTTAATATAATGAGGGAGAAGAGCATTTTTAACTTCTTCATAATATTCTTTGTCTCTGATAACCACTGTGTTGGGTTTGAATTCAAGAGCCTGCTGTATCAGCAGGTCAACCTGCGAACCGGCTGTTAAAACCTCAACGCTGAAACGATCGGGGAACTGTCGTATTACTTCCAAAGCCTGTGTTCCAATTGATCCGGTTGATCCTAAAATGGCTATCCTTCTTTTCATTAGCTTAGTGATGGGGAATTGATTTTCAGCATGCCTGAATGATTTTGTTAAAATATCATATAATCCCGTGGATTTACAGGATTTCCATTATTCCACAGTTCAAAATGCAGATGAGGTCCGGTGGAAAACTCACCGGATTCACCAATAATTGCTATGGGTTCTCCTGAATCTACATGTACTCCTCCCTTTTTAAGCAATACAGCATTATGCATGTAAATACTTACATAACTCTGAGGATGCTGAATTATAATAACATGTCCGGTTTCAATTGTCCAGCCTGAAAATAGTACTATGCCTTCCATTGTAGCGCTTACCACTTCATTTTTGGGTGCAACAATATCTATCCCGAAATGATTTTCAACAGGGTTAAATTCATTTGTAACAATCCCTTTTAAAGGAGTGAAAAATTTAATGCCTGTTGCTTTCTTGGTTGGTATTATTTCCTGAGTTCCGGTAATGGAATAACTCTGAATCTGGTTTTCAATCTCCTGACGCAACAATGAATCATCCTTATTACGGTTCAGTGTTATATTTGAGTATTGACGTTTTACTGTATCACTTTTTTGATATTCAATATTTTCTGGTTCTTCACCTGAAAGCACAAGTTTAAGATTTGCCAGATAGCGTTCATTAAAAGCAAGAACCTGTTCAAGGCTATCAGTTCTCATATGAAGATCGTAAAGGTCTTTTTGAAGGTTCACATCAGTATAACCCGGAATATATTCTCGCAGTGGCGTAAACGCAATAATATAAGTGGTAATGAAAATCAGAAAAATTGCCAGTGAGCTGATTATCACAAAAACCATGATCCTTGAAAGTTTTATGGATATTTTTTCCTCATAGGTTTCTTCATCTCTGATTATCAGGCGATATTTAACCATCAAACGCCTGTACCAGCGCTTTTTTTTGGTTTTTTCCGATTCCTGAATTATGGGTTTCATGTTATAACTAATGAATAAAACGAGGTGCAAATATCGTTAAAAATTGCACTGCCAGGCTTTTGAGCAAATGCAAAATTTATGTGTTGTTTTTATGAAACACTTAAAAATCATAAGTTTAGTAAAAAAATAAACGCTTTAAAATTATTTTATTGCTGAAACACAGGAATTGAACTTTCATAGCTCGTAATTCATTGTGATAATGCGGTAATAAAAGAATTTTAAATAAAGCGGATTAAGCAAGCTGTTTCCATTGTTGCGGTCATGAACCTTTAATTATCTCCAGTAGCTGGCAATATTGAATTGAAAGATTTGGGATTTTTGGACTTAAAAATAATATTTTTGCAGCTAATTAGTTATTACAGTTATCAGAACTGATAATTTTAAGCAGCTTTTAATAAATTATTATTTACTATCAACATATTCATCTTTGAGCGCAAGAGTCCGGAATATTATACCTTTATCATTATTGTTGCTTTTTCTTTGTGTAACAAGTATCTCGTGTTCCACCAAGAAAAATACGGTTACCCGCAGAGCTTTTCATAACCTTACATCACATTACAATCCGTATTGGAATGGTCTTGAAGCTTTTGATGCCGGAATGAAAGAGCTGGATAATCAAATTAAAATCAATTACACTGAAATCCTTCCTGTCGAAAATTTTGGCAATCTGCAACAGGCTCAGGCTATTAACAGTCATTTGGACAGGGCTATTGAAAAGGCTTCGAAGGTTGTACAAAAACATTCAATGTTTTTTGAACGTAAAGAATTGATTCGCAGGGTACCTGATAGTTATATGTTGTTGGGTAAATCGTATTTTTATAAGCAGGATTATTTCCTTGCCCGTCAAACATTTGAATATGTTGCACAACGTTACGAACGACAGCCCATCAGGTTCTGGTCGCATCTTTGGCAGGCGCGCACCGCTATAAAACTCAGAGAATATGAACGCTCTGTAACTATGCTCGATAAACTTCAGACTCAGGTAAAAAGAGGCGATTTCCCGAAAGATATTTTGCCTGAAATACCTATAGTTTATGCCTTGCATTATACTGAACAACAGGACTATAAAGCTGCAAAACCCTATCTGCGCAAAGCGGCAGATATTAACCGGGATAAGAAGATACGGGCACGCATGTATTATATTCTTGGTCAGATCAACCAAATGGAAGGTAATTATTCTGAAGCCAACAAGTATTATGCAAGTGTGATAAAATTAAATCCTCCGTATGAAATGAAATTCAGCGCAACTATACGAAGGGCTGAATGTTTTGATGCCGGAAGAGGTAGCAGTAAAGGAATTGTGGATGATTTGAATAAACTTCTGAAAGATAAGAAAAACAAAGAGTTTGAGGATCAGATCTATTATGCTCTGGCATTGGTGGCTTTGCGCGAAAATAAAGATACCACAGCTTATAATTATCTGCGTCAGTCAGTTGCAGTAAGTGTTTCAAACGATTTCCAGAAAGTACTTTCAGCACGAAAACTTGCCGATCTGTATTTTGAGATACCTAAATTTCAGGATGCTTACAGATATTACGACACTACCATGCAGGTATTGCAATATGATCATCCTGATTTTTCAATTATTGAGGAGCGTACTGATGCTTTAAAACACCTTGTTGAGCATCTGGATGTAGTACAGCATCAGGATAGTTTGCAAAAACTGGCTGCTATGCCTGAAGCCGAAAGAAATAAAATTATTGATAAAATCATTTCTGATTATAAAGCTGAACAGGAGCGCATAAAAAAACTTGAAGAAGCAGAAGCTTTACTGGATCGTCCTATGATGCCAACCATGCCGGGCAGGGATCCGAGCCGTGGAATGTTGCAACAGGTTACAGGTGGAGGAGGATGGTATTTTTATAATCCTCAGTCTATAGCATATGGTGCATCTGATTTTGCCAGAAAATGGGGCAGGAGAAAATTGGAGGATAATTGGAGAGTTAGCGATAAACGTGTTTATAGCAGCTTTGATAGCGACGATCAGGAGGAGATGGAAGGTGATTCGATAGCCGAAGGAAAAGATGGAAAATTGGCCGGCGACCCATTGAAAAGAGAAACTTACCTGAAGGATATTCCTTTGACCCCCGAAGATATTGCTGCTTCAAACGAGTTAGTTGCCAATGCAATGTATAAGGCAGCTTATGTTTTTAGAGAGGAATTAAGAGATTATCCAAGATCAATTGAGACATTTGAAGCATTATTAAGCCGTTTCCCGCTTTATGAACAGGAACTTAGTGCTCTTTTTCATCTTTATACACTTAATGTTATTGAAAATAACCACACTAATGCTGATGAATACAAAAGTCTGATTATCAGTAAGTATCCTGACAGTGAATATACCAAGGCGCTTTCTGATCCTGATTATTATTCAAAAAAAGATGAAAAGAAAAGAAGGGTTGAATCGCTTTACCAGGATACTTATATGGCATATAAGAACGACCAGCACCGTATGGTTGTATTATACAGCAATGAAGCCGAGAGTGCCTATCCTGATTCAGAACTGCTCCCTAAATTTGCCTTTTTAAGAACTCTGGCAATGGGAGGGTTGCATAATCAGGACACACTCATTACATATCTGAAACGATATATAGGGTCTTATTCGTCAAGCGACCTGGTTCCTTTGGCGCAGGATATGCTTGCCTCATTTGGAATTGAAGGATTTGAGGAAGAGGTGGAATTAACCCCGGAAGAGGAAGAAACAAAAAAGGAGGCTGAAAAGCTTTCTATTTATTCCTTAGCACCTGACGACAATCATCTTTTTATTCTTATTCTGAACCTCTCAAAATCTGACCCTGATGCAAGCAAAATAAGAATCTCTGATTTCAACAGTAATAATTATAAACTTGCTAATCTGACACTTAACACGGTAATGCTCGATAACGAGCACCAGATGATCACAGTTGGTAATTTTAAGGGAATGGAGCATGCCATGGCTTATTACAATACAATTGTTAAGAGCGATTACGTCCTTTCTCCGCAGGTTCGGAAGGATTCCTACTATTTTATGATCTCCTCGGGTAATTATCCTGTATTTTACCGCGACAAGGAAATAGATACTTATGTGAAGTATTTTGAGAAAAACTATCTGAAAAAGTAAATTCACTGTTTTATTTATCGTTAAGCATCCTTGTAGATTTTTTTAATGATCTGTAATGTATATGTAATCAATGCTTTGAACAGGCATTGGTTAAATTTGGCTTATTAATTTCCCCGAAAAACCAGACCAATTATTGTTTTTTTATTACTTTTGACCCCATCAAATCTATCAGTTAATTAAAACACCATGGAATCTTCAAAAAAGAGTATTTATAGAAATATAAAAGAAAGAGATGGATTTGGCAAATAGCATTATCAGCTTTTATAATTCAATCTTTTTGTCAAATATTAAATACTTTAACCATGGAATTCCCATTTGCCGAAAGTTACAAAATCAAGATGGTGGAAACCATCTCAAGAAGTTCATTATCCGATCGTGAAAAATGGATAAAAGAAGCTCATTACAATCTTTTTAATCTCAAAAGTGAGCAGGTATTCATTGATTTGATCACTGACAGTGGCACAGGAGCCATGAGTGATCGTCAATGGTCGCAAATGATGCTTGGTGACGAAAGTTATGCAGGTGCTTCATCGTATTACAAATTAAAAGATGCGGTTAAAGATATTACCGGATTTGAATATTTCCTGCCCACGCATCAGGGAAGAGCTGCTGAAAACGTTCTTTTCAGCGTATTGGTAAAGCCCGGCGATTTCATTCCCGGCAATGCTCATTTCGATACCACCAAGGGGCATATTGAGCTTCGCAAGGCTTTCGCTGTTGACTGCACTGTTGATGAAGCTTCAGACCCGGAACTGATATATCCTTTTAAGGGTAATATTGATCTTAACAAACTAGAAAAGGTTTTGAGTTCGAACCCAAAAGAGAAAATTCCTTTTATCCTACTCACTATTACCTGTAATACTTCAGGCGGGCAACCCGTTTCGATGCAAAATATTCGTGAGGTTTCGCAGCTTGCCAAAAAATATGATATACCGGTGGTATTTGATTCGGCACGTTTTGCTGAAAATGCATATTTTATCAAAATTCGTGAGCAAGGCTATGCCGGCAGGTCAATACGCGAAATTGTCAGGGAAATATTCAGTTATGGTGATGCAATGACCATGAGCAGTAAAAAGGATGCTATAGTTAATATGGGTGGATTTATTGCAATGCGGAACGAAGAGATTTTCAGGCAGGCAAGTTTGTTCAATATTATGTTTGAAGGTTTTATTACCTATGGAGGGATGTCGGGGCGCGATATGAACGCTTTGGCTCAGGGACTGTATGAAGGTACTGAATTTGAATACCTTGATACAAGAATACTTCAGGTTGCCTATTTAGGTGATAAACTCAGTTCGTACAATATTCCTGTTATCAAACCCAGTGGAGGGCATGCTATTTTTGTTGATTCACTGAAATTTTTACCTCATGTCCCTCGCGAGGAATTTCCTGCCCAAACACTGGCTATTGAACTTTATCTTGAAGGAGGTGTCAGATCGGTAGAAATAGGAACACTGCTTGCCGATCGTGATCCCGTTACCCGTGAGAACCGTTTCCCAAAGCTGGAAATGATAAGGCTTGCTATTCCACGAAGGGTTTATACAAATAACCATATGGATTATGTTGCAGTTGCTCTTGCTAATGTTTATGAGCGGCGTAATAATATTAAAAGAGGCGTTCGAATAGTAAGAGAAGCACCTATACTTCGCCATTTTACAGTTGGACTGGAAAGGCTTTAAAACTGTTTTTATCATATAGAAATAACCGGCGCCGGGCATGATTTTTATAAATCAGGCTTTGTCCGGAGCTGTGCTTTTATGTTTTTATCTAACTTTGCGCCACCTTTTTAAAATTTATACTTCATGACACTCAGCGAACAGGAAATTATACGCAGAGAATCACTGCAGCAGCTTTATGAACTTGGAATAAACCCTTTTCCAAGCAATACTTACGAAGTTAATGTTAATACCAGCGAGATTCTTGAAAAATTCCCAACTGACGAAACTCTTTTTCAGGATGTGAGTATTGCTGGCAGGATTATGAGCCGGAGAATCATGGGTGCTGCTTCGTTTGTTGAATTGCAGGATTCTGTCGGGCGTATTCAGTTATATATCAAGCGCGATGATATTTGCCCCGGTGAAGACAAAACCTGTTATAATACCGTTTTTAAGAAACTTCTCGATATTGGGGATATTATAGGAGTTCGCGGCTTTGTCTTTATCACGAAAATGGGTGAGATCACAATCCATGTAAAAGAATTGAAGTTACTTGCCAAGTCGCTGCATCCGCTGCCTATAGTTAAAGAAAAGGAAGATCAGATTTATGATGCATTTACTGATCCTGAACAACGTTATCGCCAACGCTATGTTGATTTGATTGTAAATCCCTGGGTTAAAGATACATTTATCCGCCGTGCCCAGCTCATAGGTTCAATGCGTAATTTTTTAAACAGTAAAGGTTATCTTGAGGTAGAAACCCCTGTTTTACAGCCTTTATATGGAGGTGCATCTGCCAGGCCTTTTAAAACCTATCATAATACGCTTGACACTACATTGTATCTGCGTATTGCAAATGAACTATATCTGAAAAGACTTATTGTTGGCGGTTTTGATGGTGTGTTCGAGTTTGCCAAGGATTTCAGAAATGAGGGTATGAGCCGTTTTCATAACCCTGAATTTACTCAGATGGAACTTTATGTAGCCTTCAAGGATTATAACTGGATGATGGAGCTTGTTGAAGAAATGATAGAAAAGATCGCTGTTGACCTGAATGGAGATACTAAGGTTCAGGTTGGTGAGCATATAATTGATTTCAAACGCCCCTGGAAACGCTACACAATGTATGAAGTTATTCAGCATTTTACAGGCGTTGATATTAGTAATATGGATGAAGAAGAGCTACGCAAAACAGCTCATGCTCTTAAGGTTCCTCTCACTCCTGCCATGGCTAAAGGTAAAATCATTGATGAGATCTTTGGTGAGTACTGCGAACCTAACCTGATCCAGCCAACATTCATTACAGATTATCCTATTGAAATGTCACCGCTGGCAAAGAAACATGTTTCAAAGCCCGGATTGGTAGAACGTTTTGAAGCTATTGTGAATGGAAAAGAACTATGTAATTCGTTTTCTGAATTAAATGATCCTGTTGATCAGCGCGAAAGATTTGAAGCTCAGCTTGAACTTGGCCGTAGAGGCGATGAAGAAAGTATGGTGCTTGACGAAGATTTTTTGAGGGCACTTGAATATGGTATGCCGCCAACAGCAGGATTGGGTGTTGGTATTGATCGTTTAACAATGATTATGACTAATTCAGCTTCAATTCAGGATGTGATATTTTTTCCTCAGATGAGACCGGAAAAATAGGCTGAAGCTTTAACTACTGCTTTATTTTTCAGGATTATGCATTACTTTTTAGTCAATGTCTGGAATATTTTTTCCAGACGTTGCTGTTCTTTTTGCATAGTAAGTACAGTGGCATTATTTTCAACTGCAAAACGGAAGACTTCCTGACGTATATCAGTGTCTGCATTTGAGATAAACTGATATGAGTTCTTTGAAATTTCTTTTACATCAATGATTTGCGGAATTTTGCCCAGAACAGCAAGATCGAAGCTTTTGTCGAATTCAACAGTTATTATTGCATTATTACTGCTTTGAGTTGAAATATCGGCTACTGAGCTGTCGGCAACAATTATTCCCTGGTCAATTATTATCACACGACTACAAACCGCTTCCACTTCCTGCATAATATGTGTTGAAAGCATTACAGTTTTTTCCTTCCCAATCTGTCGTATCAGTAATCTGATCTCTTCCAGTTGATTAGGATCAAGCCCTGAAGTTGGTTCATCCAGTATTAACACTTCAGGATCATGTATCAGTGCGCCAGCCAATCCTACACGCTGGCGATAACCCTTTGACAATTGCCTCAGCTTTTTGCCTATTTCTGTCTCCAGACCAGTAATCCTTATCATTTCTTCAATGCGCAGCCTGCTTTTGTTTCCCAGCTTGTGAATACCGGCAATGAAATTAAGATATTCCCTAATGTACATATCCAGGTACAAAGGATTGGTTTCAGGCAGATAGCCAACACGTTTTTTAACTTCGTGAGATTCTTCTTGAACATCAAAACCACAAACTCTGGCTTCTCCTGAACTCGGAGGTATAAAACAGGTAAGAATTTTCATCATTGTTGATTTACCGGCACCGTTCGGGCCAAGAAATCCTACAATTTCACCTGCTTTGATTGAAAAACTGACATCATTCAGTGCTTTTTGCGACCCGTATAGCTTTGTGATCTGCTTTGCTTCTACTGACATATTTATTGGTTGTTTTCAGTGGCAAAGATAATGATTGTTGCAATGTATTTTTAATTGTTATTATTTGAACCATTATCGTTAAACATAAAGGAATTTGAATTTATTACTTCGGGAACAGGTGTACGCTTTTAAAATGAATAAAATTATTTTTATTGCAATAATATTTAATATCTTGAATATCAGAGTGTTAAGGAAGATTGTAATTTGGCAGATAAAAAAACATTATAACAATGTATTGTCCAAATAAAATTTAATCCTACCTTTGCACCCCTTTTTAAAGGAATTAATGTGTTGTACAGATTTACAAATTAAAATGAACACAACAAGTTATAAAACCATTTCTGCCAATGATGCTACCGTTCAGAAAGAATGGCTGCTTGTAGATGCAGAAAACATGGTACTAGGACGTATGGCTACAAAGGTAGCTGTGTTGCTAAGGGGTAAACATAAACCATATTTTACACCTCATGTTGATTGTGGCGATAATATAATAATTATTAACGCTGACAAGGTATTACTTACAGGGCACAAATGGGATCAGAAAGAATACATCCGCCATACAGGATATCCAGGCGGACAGCGTTCTTTAACTGCTACCCAGGTAATGAAGAAATACCCTACAAGAATTGTTGAGCATGCAATCAAAGGAATGTTGCCCAAAAATCGTTTAGGCAGGGAATTGTTTCGTAATCTTGCTGTATATGCAGGTCCGGACCATCCTCACGAAGCCCAGAAACCCAGATTAATTGACCTTAACGAAATCAAATAGCCAAAATGGAAACTATAAACACAATAGGCAGAAGAAAAACTGCTATTGCCCGTATTTATGTTAAGGAGGGCAATGGATTAATTACAGTCAACGGAAGAGACTACAAAGAATATTTTCCTATTTCCACACACCAGTACGTTATTAATCAACCGCTGGAAATTTCAGAAATGAGAGGAAAACTCGATATTTTTACAAATATTGAGGGAGGTGGGATCAGTGGTCAGGCTGAGGCATTAAGACTTGCCATAAGCAGGGCATTATGTGAAATAAATCCTGAGTTCAGAACACCTTTAAAAGCTAAAGGACTTATGCGTCGTGACCCAAGAATGGTGGAACGTAAAAAACCAGGACAAAGAAAAGCCCGTAAGAGATTCCAGTTTAGCAAACGTTAATTTCAAAATAATTATCTGTTTAGTATCCAAATTGCCGGGACTCCTATCTTTTACGGACTACCTGGCAATTGATTTTTAAGGAATGTAAACTTTTTTAATTTATCATTATGACAAGAGCAACATTTGAAGAACTTCTGGATGCCGGTGTGCATTTCGGACATTTAAAAAGAAAATGGAATCCTAACATGGCTCCTTATATTTTTATGGAGCGCAACGGGATTCATATTATTGACCTGTACAAAACCCAGGCTAAACTTGATGAAGCTGCCGCAGCAGCAAAACAGATAGCCAAGTCAGGAAAGAAAATCCTGTTAGTGGCTACAAAAAAACAGGCTAAGGACATTGTCGCCAATCTGGCTACCAGCGTTGGAATGCCTTATGTTACTGAGCGTTGGCCCGGTGGTTTGCTTACCAATTTTGCTACTATCCGCAAAGCGGTTCGTAAGATGTCAGCACTTGATAAGCTGATGACAAACGAAAACTTTAACAGGTTTTCAAAGCGTGAAAGATTGCAGATCACACGTGAAAGAGCTAAGCTTGAAAAACAGCTTGGTAGTATAGCTGATCTTAACAGACTGCCATCAGCCCTGTTTATTGTGGATATTATGAAAGAACATATTGCTGTAGCTGAAGCTCGTAAGTTGAATATCCCCACCATTGCCATTGTTGATACAAACTCAAATCCAAATGAAGTTGATTTTCCAATTCCCGCTAACGACGATGCAGCCAAATCAATTCAACTGATTTTGTCAAAACTATCAGAAGCTATTTCAGAAGGACTTGAAGAACGCAAACTTGATCGTGATAAACGTGCTGAAGAAGACGAACAAGAGGATTACGAAGTGGACGAAAAAGGCAAAAGAATCTATACTGACGAAGAGGAAGAGGAAAAGGTAAGAGCCTCACGCGAGAAAGGTGAAAAACTGCATCAAAAACCCAAGGATGATAATGAAGAGCGCACCCGCCGCCCACGTAAAGCTTTATCAAAACCATCGCCAAGAAAAGGTCCGGCAAAAAAATAATTCAGGAAATACTCACTTTTTAATTATATAATAAAATGACAAATATAACTGCTGCAGAAGTTAACAAACTACGACAAATAACAGGTGCAGGAATAATGGATTGCAAACAAGCCCTTATTGAATCGGGTGGAGATAGTGAAAAAGCAATTGAATATCTGCGTAAAAAAGGACAAAAAGTTGCCAATAAACGTGCTGACCGTAGTGCCAATGAAGGAATTGTTCTGGCAAAAGTGGACGAAGGAAAAGAATTTGGTGCAATGATAATGCTTAATTGTGAAACAGATTTCGTTGGTAAAACACAGGAATTTATTGACGTTGCAAAATCAATTCTTGATCTTGCAATTAGTGAAAAACCTGCTGATCTTGAGGCACTTAACGCATTGAAATTAGGTAATATTACCATTGCCGATAAGGTTATGGAAATGACCGGCAAAACAGGCGAAAAGATTGGTTTGAACAATTACGAGACTATACAGGCACCCATTGTTTTTGCTTACAATCATCATGGTAACCGTCTTTCGAGTATGGCCGGATTCAATACAAAAGATGTAGCCGATATTGATAATGTTGGTCATGATGTGGTAATGCAGATTGCTGCAATGAGCCCAGTAGCCATTGATAGGGATGACGTTCCAAAAGAAGTGGTTGATAAAGAAATTGAGATAGGTAAGGATATTGCTATACAGGAAGGAAAACCTGAAGAATTGGCTGAAAAAATTGCCAGAGGAAAGCTCGAAAAATTCTTTAAGGAAAACACTCTGCTCAATCAGGAATTTATTAAAGATTCCGGTATTACCGTAAAAGAATACATTACCCGTTCGGGTAAAGATTTGAAGGTTACTGCAATGAAACGACTTATGCTGGGAGCCTGATCAAAGGATCATTAAAAGAATCACTATATAAGTAGCCGCCATCAGTCCGATGAGCGGCTTTTTTTGTACTGAGTCTGAAATATAATGGTTTACTGATTTCTTAACGGGCGTAGCAATTTATATGCTTGCTTTATCCACAAGAATCATGATGGAACGAGCCGGAACCGTAGTTTTCTTAATTTGATCCTTACCTAAGCCTTTAGCAGTAAAACCTTCTTCGGTAATAAAATCTTTGGTCGCAACGATCACCCATTCGCCGTCAGGAAGATCAACTTCAGTTATTTTTGAGTTCGAATTGTAAAACACGATAATATCCTTCCATTTATCGCCATTTGCATTATCTGAGATCTGATAACCTACAAATAAAGGTTTATCAGTATCGAAAAAACTGATATGACGGCTTATCATTTCGGCGGTTGGCATACGAAAGGCCGGATGATTCATTCTCAGCTCTATCAATTCTTTATAATAGCTGAAAACATCTTTGTAGATGGATTTGTTATGCCAATTCAGTTGATTTATTGAATCAGGCAAATTATATGAATTGTGTTCACCTTTTTTGGTTCTTACAATTTCCTCGCCCGCATGTAAAAATGAAACTCCCTGTGATGTAAGAACTATTGCATTTGCAAGCTTCTGAATATCGAGCATATCCTTTTTCTTACATTTGGTACAGGTGCTTACAATTTTATCCCAAATGCATGGATTATCATGGCAGGTAACGTAGGTTATTGTTTGTAAAGGGCTGGTGGCATAAGGCTTGTCAGAATAATTCACCTTATTGTAGTCAATCTGAGGGTGACTGGTTGAGGCTATCACTCCAAATTTTATACTTTCTTCAAGATTTAAATGACCTGTCATAAATCCGGGTGTGTTTTGCTCCCACCATGGTCCGCGTATTGCATCACGGATATCATCGCTAAAAACCGCAATTCCGTCAAGTTGTGCAGCATTGGCTTTAAGTGCCCGCTTTTCAACCGGAAGCGGAGATTCGCCGGCTGTCCATCCTTCGCCATAAAGGAATATGGTAGTATCAATTTTATTCAGTTCCTCACGTATCAGATTCATGGTTTCTATATCGTGCAATCCCATTAAATCGAATCGAAAACCGTCAATATGATATTCTGTAGCCCAATATTTCAGTGATTCTATCATGAACTTACGCATCATGGCTTTTTCTGAAGCAGTTTCATTACCACAAGCAGAACCGTCTGAAAATTTACCTTCATCGGTCATACGGAAATAATATCCCGGTACCAGTTGCTCAAACGAAGATACAACAGCATCAAAAACATGGTTATAAACCACATCCATGATTACCCGGATTCCATTTTTATGCAATGCCTGCACCATTTGCTTAAATTCTATGATACGTACATTTCCATCGTAAGGATCAGTTGAGTATGAACCCTCGGGAACATTATAATTCTTTGGGTCATATCCCCAGTTGAACTGAGGCTCATTTAACCTGGTTTCATCAATAGTTGCAAAATCAAAGACAGGAAGCAGGTGTACATGAGTAATTCCAAGCTCTTTAAGATGATCAATACCTGTTTTTTCCCCTTCCGGGCTTAGTGTTCCCTCTTCAGTAAAAGCCAGATATTTCCCTTTATTTGTGATGCCTGAGCTTGGATGAATGGAAAAATCGCGCAGATGAATTTCCCAGATTATGATATCAGAAAAACCGGCAAGCGGCGGTTTTGTATCTTTCTCCCAACCGTCAGGATTTGTTGAAGCAAGGTCAACTATCATGCCTCTGTTTCCGTTTACCCCAACAGCTTTTGCATACATATCAGGAGTTTCATTCTTCCACTCGTCGCCAAATCGTGCCTGAAGTGTGTAATATTGATTTTTCCTGTCACCTTTTAATTCCAGTTTCCAGGTTCCATCCTTATCGGCTTTCATATTATGTGATTCGAGCATATTACCCTCAATACCCTGATCATAGATCCTGACTATAATCTCAGAGGCTGAGGGTGCCCAAATACGAAAAGTAGTTTTATCACGGGTATAATTTACTCCGAGATCATTGCCATGATAAACAGGATAACCATCGGTGGTTTCTTTCTCAGTAGTTGATTGACAGCCGTTCATAGTTTCAAGAGTTGCTATAATCATCAGTAATACAAATGGTTTGATCAAACGCATAAAGTGTAATTTTTAATATCCCTTTATTGTAATGAATAATAAAAGTACCAGAAAACATTAAAATTAAAATATTTATCACTTAAAACCCATACCGAAACAATCAATCTGACCCTGTTTTAAAAGGTTCAGAAAGAGTAGAAGCAGATGATTAAGGATATTATGATCTCAGACAGGGTTATATTCTAAAAGATTAAAGATTATCAGAAATTGATTTTGCTATTTGCAGGAATTCTTCCTGAGTAAAATTCAGCTTAGGCTTCTTAAAATCAATATCATAAATATCATTTATAGGAACCAAATGTATGTGAGCATGAAGAACCTCAAGACCAACAACTGCCACTCCAATTTTTTCGCACGGAACTACCTTTTTTATTGCCAGGGCAACTTTTTTGGCAAATAAGAAACAATCTGCATAAAGCTGATCATCCATGTCAAAAAGATAGTCCACTTCCTTTTTAGGTATTACAAGAGTATGCCCTTTGGCTAAAGGTTTGATGTCAAGAAATGCCAAAAAGCGATCATCCTCAGCTATTTTATATGCTGGGATCTCACCTTTGATAATTTTTGAAAAAATTGTTGTCATAATTTTGGGTATTAACAGGTTTTAACGTGTGATTTCAATGATCTCAAAAGTCATTTTTCCAACAGGAACATCAATTTCTGCTTTTTCACCTACGCTCAGTCCAAGCAATCCTCTGGCAATTGGAGAATTTATTGAGATTTTTCCTGCTTTTAGGTTTGCTTCGTTTTCAGGAACCAAAGTATAAGTCATAACAGCATTGTTTTTAAGGTTTTTGATCTTCACTGTTGAAAGAATTAATACTTTGCTGGTATCAATTTTTGATTCATCAATCAGCCGGGCATTCCTGATTAATTCCTGAAGTTTTGATATTTTCAACTCCAGCATGGCTTGTTCGTTTTTTGCAGCATCATATTCTGCATTTTCCGACAAGTCTCCCTTATCCCTCGCATCGGCAATTTGCTGCGATATCAGTGGCCTCTGAACTCCAATAAGATGATCCAGATCATCCTGAAGCTTTTTTAATCCGTCTTTTGTATAATACACTGTATCTGCCATTTTCAAAAGTCTTTTACTGTGAATTTAATAATAAAAGACCCTGAAACAGGGTCTTTTTAAATAAAATAAAAAAAGATAAATACCTAAGAATCAGTTTAGTTAAAAAGTAATTCTGGCGCTCATACTATGAGTTCCTGACCATGGGTCAGTATCACGATATGAGTAATCAACTGCAAAGTTAGAACCTTTTTCTTTATTCAACGGAATTTGAACAGTTAAACCTGCACTTGGTCCGGTAAAAGCTGTTGTTCGGTCAGATTTTTTGGTGATTCCTTCTTCATAGGTATAGCCAGCTCTGACCATAAGATAATTACGCAAGGAATATTCTATTCCAAGTGCATACTGATCTTTGAAAAATGAGTTACTGGTAAAATTACCAGCTACTGAGATAGTATGGTACTCGGAGATTAAAAAATCATAAGCTGCTCCGATAACCAACTGTGAGGGCATTTCGTATTCTGCAGAGCGTTGTTCAACAGTAAACTGGCTTTCTTGTCCCGGTAATAAAGTACGTATGGCTAGTCCGTCACCTGAAAATTTCATGGTTGGACCAATATTCCTGAGTGTGATACCAAATTTTATATTTTCCATATCACCGGTAACATATTGAATACCTGCATCAATAGCAATTCCCTGTGAACTCAGGTCGGCAATTGACTGGCTGATAATCTTAAGGTTGAATCCGCCATAAATACTATTTGAGAAAGCTTTTGAATAAGAAATACCAATATTCATATAGCTTGGGGCAAAAGTTCCAATCCCACCTTCCGGAATATCTTCTCTTGTGATTGGAATATCACCAAAACGCATTGCCATGATACTAATTCCAAGCACTCCGGTTTCGCTTACCCTTTGGGTTAATCCAAAAGTATTAATGTTGATTTCTGATCCTTTTAACCATTGTGTATTGGAAAAGATCAGCTCGGTGCTATTGGTAAAGGCAGTTCCGGCAACATTAGTGTACATGGCTTCAAGTCCACGGACACCTGCTGTATTGGCACCACCCCATCCTGAGCTTCGTGCCCAGGGGTTAATAAGCAGTTCAGAAGCGCCTGCTTCACCAGCTCTGTCTTTATTACCTGCAAATAATTCATTTACCGGAACCATTACTATTACTATGAACAAACCGGTTAAGATGTATTTTTGTAAGCTCTTCATTTTATATCATTTATATAATTCGACATTAATTTCTACTATTGATACATCAGAATGCATTAAGGTCAATAGGACGTAGTGAGCCAAACCATTTAATAGTTCTTTCTCCGAGCCCTTCAGCATTCACATGAATAATGTACAAGCCACCGGCAATTGGTATTCCGGCATAATTTTTAAGATCCCAGTCAATTGATGTTATTGCATCGGTATCTTTTGTAAATTGCCTGATCAGGGTGCCATTTATTGTGTAAATTGTAACTGTACACTTCTTGGGTAGATTTACAATTTTAATCCTGTTGTCCAACTGGTTAACTTCGTATGAAGCATAAGCGTAATACGGGTTTGGAACAACATTGATCAGATCAAGATCACTTTTAGCTTTTTCAATATTTGCTGTATCAGTGGCAATTTCATTAGTGCTAAAAGCATACATGGGATTGTTGTCATTCAAAGTGTCCTTAATAATTGCAAGCGAATCCCTTACAGCATAGGCAGCATAATGTTTATTGTAAGGCTTGCTAACTCTTAGCTTAATGGAAACTTCACTTGAGAGGAAGTTTTCTTCATCAGCCAAAGGAATATTAACCCACATTGCACTTCCCCAAACATGAGGAACGGTAGCTGTACGTTTAAGATGGGACATGATCCATGATCCGGCATCATAAGCAGGAGCATGTTGCCTGAAATCTGGAAATGGTAATGCAACAGATAGCTTTTTTGAACTCATAATATATATATAATGACTTCCACCAAAAACATAGCCGGATTCATTCACTATATTGCTTGTTGGATTCCATTTCATATCTCTGCCGTTTTCTCCAACCAGCCATGAATTTTCTCCATACATGATATTCAGTCTCTCACCGGTTTCAACATTAATTGCATAACCCGGGAACCATCCCATACCTGTGGCACTGATATAGTGTGGATCATCGGGATTATCGCTTGGCGTGGCATCAGGATCTGCATAATTACCATCTTTATCAATCGAAGGCGAAATCCTTAAATTATATTTAGCAGCTTTATTATGAGCCAATCCTACTTCAGGAGCCATTTCTATTACAGGCGAACGTGTCCATTTTGATTTATCAGGAGTAATAACCAGATCAATACTGGCAATATCAGCAAATTGGTTATAAGCTAATTTCGATATCATAGTATAGGCAGGTGAGGTTTTGGCTATTGGATCCTGACCATCGTAAGCAACTAATTGATAAGGAGCCCATGTTCCACCAATTACATTTTCATAAACACTGTTAGGGTCCATAAAATTCTTTCCGGTTGCATGCCAGTCTTGATTTGCAACTTCGCTGGGGTCAGAAACAGTTCCTGAGCGTATCCAGTTAAGTGGTGAGCCACCGTCAACATCAGGCACTCCAAACAGCCATGGGGTTGCATTATCTTTAAAAGTCATTGAAGAAGTCAGGAAGCCATTGTTTGGATCTAATACCATATATCGTGAAATAGTACCTCCATGACCATCTACTGATTCGCCAATTTTATAACTTCCAGGAGGGAATACCTGTCCGATCTCAATGGCAATACCAAGTTCGGGGAATATTTGCTCACTTTTGGAAATTATACTCTTTGATGATCTGAACAATACTTCATTTGTTTTAGCATCAATTAATCTCCATGTTGACACCAGCTTGCTTGCTGTATCACCTTGTCCGCTAAAACTATAGATACCACCTGAAATTTTATGTATTTTCTGACGATAAATTGAGTCAAAAGCCATAATGAATTCGGCAGGTTTTAAATTCAAGGGATCAATAATCTTAATTTTAACAGGGGTTGAGCCTGCTTTGTATGTAGGATTGTAAGCAATTGGATAATCAGGATGCCCAAGCTGTACATTATCATTTGCCGGTTGTTTGCTCATGATTTCGTCAATGGTTTCTTGGGTGAGTTCCAGTATATTACCTCCGTTGCCGGTACCCTGTAAACGGGTAACTTTAACACCATCGCCATATTTAGCACTAGGTGATTTTGCTCCTACAGGAATATGTGGAATAGCAGTATAAGCCTTAATATTTTTACGACCAGCAAGATAAGGTTGCTTTTGCCCATTTAAAGATTGAATTCCAGGGCTCTGAGCAGCAGGGTCATCGGTGTATTTTTCAAATTCATTATGAGCGTACGCCAATGCCATAAAATAATACTGCTTATGATTTACCAGAGGTTGATTGGTAAATGCATCAAGTGTGAGACTGAATGAATTTCTGATTCCCTGATTGACGCCGTTAACCTCAAGTACCGGAACATTGGCTCCAAGAGATTGATCATAATAATAATTGATGATTCTTGATATTGAATTGCTAACGTCGCATTGGAATACTAGTCTGGCAAGATCAGGATCTTTCAGGTCATTAGGACCAACTGAAGAGTTAGCTAACTGAAATACCTGGTAACCCTCAAATACATATAATGAGTCGCCGCGTACAATGTTGTAATCAACTTCAGTATATTGCTCTTCAAAATTATTACCCTTATCGTTAGTTTTTCTATTGGTTATATAAACAATAAGTTCTTTGTCCAGTTCGCGGAAAGTGAGGTCTGGTGCATTAGGACCGTCAATAACCTGAAAACAGTTATCAAACAGTGCCTGACATTTATCGTCAACCACTCTGAGCAGTTCAACGCTAGCCCACGGGCCTCCTGATGCAGCACGTGCCCATGGAATACCAACTGTAATATAGTTAACTGCACCGGGTAACAATGTAAAAGGACCTGCAGATTGCATGAACCGGCGGTCTTCAGGCGGGTTATTTGCATTTTCTTCAGTCCAGTATTTGCCTTCAGGCAATATCACTTCCACAAAATGGGTTCCCCAGAAGCAGGGATCTGAGTCACCGGGGAACATGAAATCAGTTATTGGACCATAACCTGAGCTTGCTCCACTTCCCGGTGGAAGGGCTAAGTTTCCAAAATACATGTAGTCTCCATTTTTCCAGATACCTTTCAAAAAGTTGTAATAGTCAATAGCTGCACGTGGTTCACCATTAATAGGGTCATTTGAGTTATTATAATAAACAAAACGTCTCATCCCGAAACGCTCGTTATTTGCTATACCATCGCCAAAGTTTACACCATTTATCGCTTCAGGGAAGTGATAATCCTTTATTATATCACAAGAGATCAATTTACCTTTGTCATCAAATGCTGAAGGACGATCCTGATTATACAGAGGCTCGCCTGGTTTTATTCTATCCATATATGGTCCCTGGAAGAAGTCAACTCCCACGGCTGGTGGCTGGTCGCCGTATGCCCAGGGCTGTCCTGAGCCGTCAACGGGTTTTCCGTTATAACAATAACCTAATCCGCGAACCACATCACAACCAACATAGTCGTCTGCTGCATAACCAAGATCAGGGTCAACCCACTGGCTGAAATAAGTATCTCTTAGGGTAAAGGTTGAACGATTGATAATCTCATAACTATAGAAAGTCATATTGTTTATCTCATCGTTAGTAGCAAAGGCAAAAGCCTGAGCTCTGATCTCCATACCTATGGCATCGCCCTTGGTTTCGGTATGAATATTTCCTTTATCGTTAAAAACCCACCAAAGAGTCTGGTCTCCCTTAATAACCTGGTCAGACAAAATTCCATAAAGCCAGTTTTCAGAATATTGACTGCTGGGATAGTAATATTCAGCGTCTTTTGTAGGTGTAAGCGTTTTGCAAAGCTCGCCGGTGAGATCGTAATACGGATAATCTCCATTTTCAGGATCATATACTCCATCACCATCCCTGTCAAAAAAAGGAGCCAGATAAAAACTCTGATTTTTGGTCTGATCATAAGGGTGAGCAGGCCAGTTCTTTATTTCTTCTGGTATTGAATAATTTGGGTAGGCTGCAGGATCTTCCCACCAGGCAAGATATTCGTCAATCATCGTGCGGGTCATGGGGTAATGTTTGTCGTATTGTGCACATGATTCAGGGTCAATAGCAGCGGATCCGTCAATAGTTAACGGACCAGTCCAGAAATCCTGATGTGAGTTCGCAGTTCCGACAGGATCTCCTTGACCAAAACGTAATGCAGCCAGTTTCAACTGATCATTAACGTCAACACCTCCAATCCAAAGAGCTGCGGCAAACAACGACATTTTTCCTGAACCTTTTGGAACTTCGTATTGTGCAACTTCAAAGTCCCACCACATACCTCCGTTTGAATTAATACGGGTTCTTACGTTACCTATTTCAAGGTACTTAAAGCTACCTGCCGGAAGACACCCGGCTGAAACGGACTTTAATTCTGATTTTTTAAAATTTCTGACAGGAACTTTTTCTGCATACGAGTAAGACAGTATAAAACTGAAAATTAGCAAGATACAAGTCTGGAAAATCTTTTTCATTGTGTTCAGTTTATTATAGTTTTTTAAACATTTATTTTCTTATCAATATTTCTTAGGAATTAAAAATTAAAAGAAACCCCAATACGTATCATCCTTGGCAGACTATAATTGTACGGGCTGTTAATTCTTATTGAATAAAGATCTCTGAATGACTGAGGATCAAGTTGAGAATTGATATAATTCTGGTATTCTGCAGCAGCAAGGAATCCATCGTCATCCGGATTACCGGTAGCTGAGTAAACTCCCATGATATTCATGCTGTTAAGCAAATTGTTGATTCTCAGATAAACATTCAGGTATTTATCCTCTCCTTTTCCTTTAGATGATTTAAGTTTGAAATCCTTGTCAACACGTGCATCAATACGGAATTGCCAAGGTAATCTTGCACCGTTAATAGAACCCTGTATCTGACGGGATCCAGCCACCAGACCGTAAATACGGCTTGATTTTGTATAAGGTGTACCTGAACCTCCAAAAATAATAAGGTTGAAACCGGAATTTTCCAGCCAGTTAATAGTTTTAACCTGGTCAGTTCCTTTGATCTTGCGGGTAGTTCTGGGACCGTTATATAAACTTCCTTCATCAAAACGATAGTCAAGAGTTAAATTAATTGAATGACGACGGTCAAAATCCAGGGGTATCAGGTTACGCAGGTTAGGCTGTCCGGATAATATAAGAGAACGGGCGGTTTCAGGGTTAGAACCTGTTCCGTTGGCAAATTGTAAATTATAGCTTGCTCTAACACGTGCATTACCAGTACGACGCATGTCGTAGGTAAATGTAAGACCTTTTACCGTACCAAAGTCAAGGTTATAATATGAATAATAAGTATTAGGATAGGCACCGGTAAAACGGAAGCTTTGTATCTGGTCTCTGATTTCACGATAGAAACCTGAAATTGATAATGATGATGTATTGGTAAGTTTCTGCTGGAATCCTAACTCATAGTCAATGGTTTTTTCAGGTTTAAGATTTGGGTTTCCAAGCATATCAGTTCCTCTTGATGTAAGGAAGAAATAATCAATTAGATTCAGACGTCCGCCTGTTGTCGGACGCTGGGTAAGCACGTTATAGTGTGCAAAAAACAATGCCTCGTCTGAAATTGGGAATGAGAATGAAATACGTGGCATAAATGTCCATTGCGGATCATAATCCTCAAAGCAATTAGCATTAAGTCCTGCCTGATTCTTTAAAAACGGACCACTTTCTTTTCCAATGATAACAGTCGGGTCTTCAGAAATCTCCAATCCAGCATTGGTATACCAGGTGTTGCCTGAACGATAACCGGTGACCTTAGTGGGATTTGAAGGCTGGTCAACATATATAACAAAGTCTTTGCCCATGTTTGTAGGATGATCCTTAAACTTGGTATCTTCACCAATTGTGTATGCCTCAGTCAATAAATACGGGTCTTTAAGAACCATTTGATTCGCATCGAACCTGTCAACGCGAAGCCCTATGTTGAAAATCAAGTCTTTAAAGGCAAATTTATCCTGAACATAAAAAGCAGTATAAATAGGTTCAAAAGCCCCGACATGCCTAAGGTAATTTCCATTGGCATCCTTTTCTTCAAAGAAATCATTGATGCTGGGTTTATGTGTCAATTTCTTTCCTGTATGATCATAACCAAAGTATGAAACAAGTTCTGCTCCCTGATTTAATAATTCGTCAGCACCGAACATGTTAATATCCAGCTTGCCGTTCAGGGTGGCAGTTCTTTTGATCATATCCTTATCGTAATAAACAAGGGTATTTGTATTAAAATCGTATGAATCTATCAGCAAATAGTCAAGACCATTAGGATCCAAACCGAGCGCAAGGCGCAGATTACGGTCGAATGTCCTTTGTGATTCAGCGTCGAAAAGTCTGAAATAATTAATGGTGTCCATGAAAAGTCCATTCATGTAAACTGCCTGCGGATTTTTCTTGTCAAGCTGTTCGATGTGGAAGTTTGTCAAACCACGCATGATTGTCCAGAGACTTGTCGGTGCAACTCCGAAAGCTCTGTCAAAACGCTGTTCGTACTGCATTCCAAGCTTGAGCTCATGATTGCCAAGATAAGCTGAAAAGTGAGCATTGATACCAAGCTGTGTGCTTTCGCTAAAATTATAACCGGTTTGTAACCCACCAGCATTAGCCCAAAGCCCATAAACACTTTCAGGACTTAAGCCATTGGTCAATCCACCCTGAACAGGGCTAAGATCCTCAAATCTGCGGATTTGTCCATTTCTCAGATCGTAATATTGTTGTGTGTAATTAGCAAGTATAGGGTTGAATTCTTCACGGTTAAACGAGTATAGAGTATCGAGATAAGCGTTGTGGATCAATCCGGATAATCCTATTACATCATCCTGACCATCTTCATATGAACGTACCATATGTCGGGTAAAGGCACCGAGATATCCGTATTTGAACAGATCGTCCTTATGTCCTGCATCTTGTTGCTCATAGTTATAAACTGAATAGTCGGCCTGAAGATTATAATAGACGTTCTTAACAAATGATCTGCTTTCTGCGTCTGTTGGAAAACGATGTGTCAGACGTCCATAAACTCTCCATGTATTATCTTTAATAAGAGGATTGTTTTTATAGTTAAAAATAGAATTTGATAAACTAAAAGCTCTGCTGTTTGATGAATTGTACGATCCGCCGAACGAGAGGTTTATATTTGGTGTTGTGCGAACGTCAATCTTACCAGAGATGTTCATATCCATGTTGTTTGAGTTTTTAGTTGCCTTAAGGTGTTCAAGGTCCTCCATTTTTATAGAAGCTGATCTGTAAAATGTTCCTTGTCCTGATTCCGACAATCTTACCGGATTTGTTTCAAGCGACTCAAGTATATCGTCTTTCACCTTGTAAACACCAGTTGCTGTGGGACGACCATCTTCACGGAAGATAAATTCACCGGCAACAAAATAACCGAGTAGTGAGGATTTGTCTTTACGGCTTTTCAGCAAAGGTCCCTGCATATTCAGGCTAGCGCGGTTATAACCGAATGCATCCAGGAATTGAGAAGTTTCAAGCTCCATACCGGCACCAAAAGTACGTGAAGGTCCGCGTGTTGTAACGTTAATAATGCCGCCTACAGCGTCACCGTATTGTGCAGGCACCCCGCCAAGGATTACTGATACCTGTTCAATTGCAGCTTCAGGTAATGATGATGATCCTCTCACTCTTATACCATCAATATACATAATGGTTCCTTCAGCACGCTGCCCACGAACGCTACCGCGTTCACCATCGGCTGAGAATACACCTCCAACAGAAACTGCAATAGCATTAGCCGACCGGTTCGGCATTTTGGCAATTTCTTCTGCTGTTACTGTTGCACCGCTCGATGTCTGGTCTTTATCAATAAGCGGGATAGCATACTCACGAACTTCAAATTCGTCGAGTGCAATTGAAGTTGGTTCCATTTTGATGTCAAGGAAACGGATCTGGTTTGCTGCAACTACTACGTTCTGGATAAGCAATGGCTTGTATCCCACATAAGTAGCTTTTACATCATAACGACCCGGCTCAATTGGCCTGATTGAATACTTCCCGTCAAAATCACTGGTAGCTCCACCCACTTGTGTGCCTCCTCTTTCTGCAATAATATTGGCAAAAGGGATAGGTTCTCCGGTTTTTTGATCAGTTATAACTCCCTGAAGAGTAGCCGTTTGAGAAAAAACAAGTGTACTAAAAGAAAGTACAACCCCAATAGTTAATAGTAGCTTTTTTAACATACCCTGTAATTTTATAAATAGATGACATAGTAATTTCTTAGAGCCGGTAAAATTAACAATTATTAACATACACGGATGATTTTTGAGAAAAATTGGAAATTATTTTTTAATTCTTTAATTATAAGGACGTTGTAGAATGACATTGTAAATAACCGCTTTACGCAGATCAAAGCCCTCTTTTCTCTTAATTTTATTTTCAATCTCATACTCTGCATTTAAACCTGATGATTTTTGTAAAATACTTTCTTCGGCAGGATATGCCGTTTCCTTAATATCAAAATCAGTATACGGACTATATGATATATCCGGTGGTTTTCTTTTCACATTTACCATAAAAGGCTTTGGTGGGATAACTTCTTCAGGATCTTCATCGTAAAAACCTTTGAAAATTTCTTCAAATACTGAACTCTGAGGCGCCTCATCCATAATGGTTTCAGGTATCGGAGGAGGTAATGGCTCAGATTGTTTCTTTAGCTGCTCCTGCTTTTTCTTTTGAGCTGCCATGAATATACTGTAAGCAATCCAGCCAATGAATATTATTATATATATATAATCATCCATAATGGGTTATGTATTGGTATATAGTATGTTGCAATTGATTATATTAAAAATACAATTGGAATCAATGATTTTTCGGCTGTAAAATTATAAAAATTTACCGGTAATCAAATCCTGTGTTAAGATATATCTTTAAATTTTCAGTCTTTGCGTTCAAAATTCCGGATTTTTTGTATTCCTGTAAAATGATATCAGGTTTATAAAAATATAATTGTACCAACTACGTTTCCTTATTAAATTCAAACCATACATGAGCTCTTTAAATTTTAAATACACTTTTATTATTCTACTGAGTATCATAGCTTTTTTATTTTCGGGCTGTGATAAGGAGAATAATGAAAATGAAATCCCATTGGCTTATGTTAATTTTTTTATAAACCCCAATTCTACTTTTTATTGGAGGTTAAATAGCCCGGGAGGCTGGGAGTATGTCGTAGCTGACGAGCCAAGCAGAGGTATTATTATCTACAGGGGTCTACAGGATGATTTCAAAGCCTATGAACGTACCTGCCCTTACGATCCTCATGAGCCATGTGCCAGAGTAGAAGTTGAACCCGGCGATATTACATTGATAGATAAATGTTGCAATTCCCGCTTTCTGATCCTTGACGGTTCTCCGGTTGATGGACCTTCAAAGCGCCCGCTGAGGCAATATCGAACAGTATACGATGGTAATTCGCTACATGTTTTTAATTGATCAGGCTATCGAAGTATTAATCAGAGACCTTTACAATTTGCCTTTAGCAAAAGTCTGATTTTCTTAAGCACGATCAGTTGAGTCGTTTTTAAAAGTAAGGTAAAAATTAAAAGCTTAGGTCAGTAACGATAAAAGTCAGGTTTATAAGGTCCGTTTATATCCACTCCTATATATTCAGCCTGTTCAGGTGTTAATTTGGTAAGTTTAATCCCTAATTGCTCAATATGCAGCCTTGCCACTTCCTCATCCAGATGTTTTGGGAGTGTGTACACATCAATAGGGAGATTTTTAGTCCAAAGTTCAATCTGAGCCAGAGTCTGATTTGTAAATGAATTACTCATAACAAATGAGGGATGCCCGGTTGCACAGCCCAGATTTACCAGTCGGCCTTCTGCAAGAATAAATATTGAGTGTCCGTCAGGGAAGGTATATTTGTCAACCTGAGGTTTAATAGTATCTTTTACGATATCCGGATATTCTTCAAGTTTCTGAACCTGGATCTCATTGTCAAAATGCCCGATATTGCATACAATAGCCTGATCTTTCATTTTTTCCATGTGTTCAATACGTATCACATCACGGTTTCCGGAAGCTGTAACAAAAATATTACCTTCAGCGAGAGCATCCTCAACTGTGGTAATCTCAAAGCCTTCCATTGCCGCCTGCAAAGCGCAGATCGGGTCAATTTCAGTTACAATTACCCTTGCACCATACGACCTCATTGAACGGGCACAACCTTTGCCAACATCGCCATAACCGCAAATTACCACCACCTTGCCGGCAATCATGACATCGGTTGCACGTTTAATGCCATCAGCAAGTGATTCCTGACAGCCATACAGGTTGTCGAATTTTGATTTGGTAACCGAATCATTAACATTTATTGCCGGGAACAACAGATTCCCTTTTTCTTTCATTTGATATAACCTGTTCACACCGGTTGTGGTTTCTTCCGAAACACCTTTGAAGTCTTTAATCATGCGGTGCCATTTGTTCTTGTTTTCAATATAGGCTTCTCTGAGCGTTTTCAGTATTGCAGCTTCTTCAGAATTTGAAGGAGTGGCATTCAGCAAATCAGGTGTGTTTTCAATATTATAACCTTTATGAACCATTAAGGTAGCATCTCCGCCATCATCCACAATTAAATCAGGACCTTTTCCACCGGGAAATGAAAGAGCCTGTAGTGTGCACCACCAGTATTCCTCAATGGTTTCACCTTTCCAGGCAAATACCGGAATACCTTTTGCTGCAATTGCAGCAGCAGCATGATCCTGGGTTGAAAAGATATTGCAGCTCGCCCAGCGAACATCAGCTCCAAGCTCTACCAGTGTTTCAATAAGTACTGCAGTTTGAATGGTCATATGAAGCGATCCGCTGATCCTTGCATTTTTCAATGGTTTTTCTTTCCCGTACTTTTTGCGTAAAGCCATTAAACCGGGCATTTCCTTTTCGGCTACTTCAATTTCTTTTCTTCCCCAGCCAGCAAGGTTTATATCTTTTATTCTATAATCGGTGAAAGTTTTTGCTATAGTTGGTTCCATTTATTTGTGGTTTGAATTAAGAGTCAGAAATTTGATGCAAAATTAACATTTTTTGATCAAATACTTTTGTTTTTGGTATAATAAGCATTTCAATAAAGTCGGGTATCAGACTGATTGATGCGGTATTTATCCTAATTTTGCAGCATAATAATATTTCAATTTAGCAATGCCTGAAAAAAATAAAACATATAAATCGGCACTTAAAGTAAATAAAGGTATAGAGCCGCCGCCGGTCATAAATCCTGTTATTGCAAAAGCTATTTCAAAACAGACCAATCAGTTATTAGATGCTGATATATATTATAAAGGAATACTTGACGGAAACAGGGTGATGTTAAGCAAAGCAATTACCCTGATTGAGAGTACTTTGCCTGCTCATCAGGAGATTGCTCAGGAAATAATAGAAAAATGTCTGCCACATTCAGGTAAAAGTTTACGTATTGGGATAACCGGAGTGCCGGGTGCAGGTAAAAGTACTTTTATTGAGACGCTTGGAACCATTCTTACCGGTATGGGTGAATCCCTTGCAGTTCTTGCTATTGACCCGAGCAGCAGGCGAAGTAAAGGAAGCATCCTTGGGGATAAAACCAGAATGGAATTGCTTGGTGCCAATCCACATGCTTTTATCCGTCCTTCACCTTCAGCCGGAACTCTTGGCGGTGTTGCGCGTAAAACCAGAGAAACCGTAATTCTATGTGAGGCGGCAGGATTCAGGATAATTTTTATAGAAACTGTAGGAGTTGGTCAATCAGAAACTGCTGTTCATGATATGGTTGATTTTTTTCTTCTGCTGATGCTTGCAGGAGCCGGCGATGAACTTCAGGGGATAAAAAGGGGAATTATGGAAATGGCTGATGCAATTGCAATTAACAAGGCTGAAGGTGATAATATGCAAAAAGCCCTGTTGGCAAAATCACAACTCGAAAATGCACTTCATTATTTCCCTCCTTCTGAAAGCGGATGGAAACCAGTGGTGGAAGTTTGTTCAGCACTTAATAATACCGGTATAGATAAAATATGGCAGATAATTAGTGATTATGAGCATTTTACAAGGTCAAACAATTATTTTGAGAAACGCAGGAAAAGTCAGGATCGTAAAATTATGATGGATGTTGTTGAAGAAACCCTGATGTTTCAGTTCAGGAATAATAAAAAGATTGTCGGAATGATCAGAGAAATGGAAGATGGACTGAGCAAGCAAAAATATAGTGCCTATGTGGCAGCCCAGCAGCTTATTGAATTATATTTCGGGGATATTTCTAAAAAAGATATGGAGCAGGATTTATAAACTTTTTCAGCGGGTTTTATTGAAGATTAAAGTAGAATATGTTTTTTCATTATCTATTTTACACTTCTGAACCTGATATTTCTCCTTTTACCAAAATACACTCTTCGCAGCCATACCGGTAATACGAGTACTCCTATAAATAAATACGGATAATAGCTTATCAGCCTCCAGAAAATAGCCAGAGGTGTAGCCAGACCATTTTCAATAAATTCGCCAAGAAATACCGGAAAGAAATATTCTGCAATTCCACTACCGCCAGGGGTAGGGCTGATAAGCAATATAACCCACATTATTAGCTGACGGGCATAGATCAGAAAATGCTGACTAACGGGATTAAAAGCCATTATCATAACATTTACGACCCAGAATCGTGCAGTCCACGACAGCAGAGTAATAAGGAAAGCTTTTAACCAAAATGAAAAAGGTCGGTTTTTCATTTCGGAAGAGGTAGTAATCAGTTCATCACCGGTTTGTTCTGCCTGATGAGCCCAATGACGAAGAAAACGCAATTTGAAAACACTGATTAACAGTTGCTTGACTTTCTGAGGATTGAAGAATATGCCGGCGAAAATAGTAGCTGTCATCAGCAGTATAAATACGTATCCGATAATAAATACCCCTTTACTGCTAAGTGTTGCACTTGCTAATGAAAAACTTGGTTCGGAAATAAAAAGGTTGCTGGTGCCGGTAATTAACATCACAGTTGGCACCATAATTATATAAAACAACTCGTCGAGCAATGCGGTTGTCATAACCACAGCGGTAGTCCTGCCCATGTTTATACCTTCTTTATGGACAATGAAAAGTGCTACTGCCGAACCACCAACAACTGAGGGAGTTATTGATGATGCAAATTCCCAAAGCATGATAACCTGAAAGCTGCGTTTCCATGACAGCTCATAGTCAGTGAGCAGTCTTATACGATACATATATGATAAATCGCGGATTATCATCAGCACAGGAATAAGGGCAAGCCATAATGCTGAATATTTTGTCCATTTAATGCCGGTAAATACCTGACTGTCAAAATCTCTTACAAACAGAAAAGTGGCTGTTGCCAAACCAATGATTATTGGTACTGATATCCTTTTCAGTGAGAAAAATTTGAGTATTTGGCGATGGCGGGATGGCATTAAAAATCCTGTTTGACAAAAATAAGAAGCTGCAAAAATAAGCTTACAATATTATTAAAGTGCATTGAACAGGTTTTAAAAGAGGAAATCGGCTGCTTTTTTAATATAATGCGACAAAAAGACACATGGTTTTGATGAAAATATGACTGGATGTCGCTAATGTGAGGCAAAAATATTGCTTTTTTAACCCGGTATATAAATTGTTAAATAAGAATCAAAATAAAATAATAACTAAAAATTAAAGGAGAAATCATTATGACTATTATTCGTTTTGCCCAGCCCAGCCGTCTTTCCGACATTTTTGATGATATATTCTCAAAATCCATGGAAGACATTGATAAAAAAAACTGTGATTGTGTTCCTGCAGCAAATATAATTGAAAGTGAAAAATCATTTGAGATTCAAATGGCTGTTCCGGGATACAACAAGAAAGATATTCAGATAGAACTTGAAAACAATGTACTCAGCATTTTCAATGAAAAAGGTCAGGAAGAAGGAAAAGATATTAAGTACACCCGCCGTGAATTTGGTTACGGAACATTCAGACGCTCATTTACATTACCCAAAATTGTTGATGCTGCAAAAATTTCAGCTGACTATAAAAATGGGATCCTGAGTGTGATTCTTCCAAAAATTGAAGAAGCAAAAGCTCGTTTGAGCAGACAAATTACTGTAGGTTAATAAGTTAATTATTTGTTTAATTCGAAAAGACCTGTCATTATGATGGGTCTTTTTTGTTTTGGATGCATTGGTTACGCTTATCTGTGTTTATATATTTTGTTCCGGAATATTGTAGTTTCCATTTTATCTGCATTTTTGCCGTATCATGAACAAAATTATCAAGGCGCATATTGCACTTTCAATCAGTGGCTTGATTTTCGGGCTTAATTACTGGATAGCCAAAGGGCTGATGCCTGAGCCATTGGATCCGCGACAAATTGTTTTCATCAGGGTTCTTATTGCAGCAATTTTATTCTGGATCATTGCATGGTTTATTAAACGTGAACCTGTTAAAATAAAGGATCTGGGTTTAATAGCCCTGTCGAGTCTGCTTGGTGTATCAATTAACCAGCTTTTCTTTTTTGAAGGATTGAATCTTACAACTCCTGTTGATGCAGCAATAATTCATACTACATCACCTATACTGGTTCTTTTGTTTGCAACCTGGATCATAAAGGAAAAAATCACATGGATAAATGTTTTGGGTATTATTATTGGAGCCTCAGGAACTGTTTTACTGATACTTAGCGGATTGAACGGAAATTTCCTTGAAGGAAATATCAGAGGGAATCTGTTCATATTAGTTAATAATACTGCCTATGCTTTGTATCTGGTTTTGATCAAACCTGTGATGCAAAGATACCATCCGACCACAGTAATGAAATGGCTGTTTGTATTTGGTTTGGTCTCAACTGCGCCATTCACGTTGCACTCAATGAAGGGACTTGACTACCACGTGTTTAGTGGTCATGTTTTATTTGCCATGATTTTTGTGGTTTTAGGAACTACCATGCTCGCTTATCTGCTCACTATTTACGGACTGAAGTTTTTAAAAGCCAGTGTAACAGGTTATTATATTTATCTTCAGCCTTTAATAGCTACTATCATAGGTTTGATCTGGTTTGGAGAGATATTTACCCTGGGCAAAGGACTTGCTGCAATTTGCATTTTTGCAGGTGTTTATCTGGTGAACCTGAAAAGTACGACAATTAAGGTGAATTGATGGCAATCCGGAGTACATGCAGTTCAGAAAATATTCAGTATCTGATTTGTTAAAATAAATGTCTGAAAGGCAACAACAATCCGGTAATAATTCGTTCGATAACAGGACGTTTTAAGCAAGATTCATAATCAAAAGGCATGCTTTGCTCAATTGTTTCATCCATATGTTTTTTTAAGGATTGTATTATCTGTTTGTTTTTTCCTAAAAGCATGATTTCGTGCATGTATCTGAAGCTTCGGTAATCAAAGTTTGAGCTGCCGATAGCAAATGTTTCATCATCAAACAGGACAGCTTTTGCATGAAGGTTCGTAACTCTGTAAAACAGTACATTAACATTATTGCAGTGCATTTGGATAATGTATTTGTTTCTCAGCAGGTCAACTATCCTTATATCTGAATGTTCGGGGATTATTATTTTTACGTCCACTCCACGGGCTGCAGCTTCGATGAGGGCTTTTCGTATTTTAAAACCTGGAATAAAATAAGGAGTTTCAATTATTATGCTTTTTTTTGACTTGTTTATCAGCTCTTCATAGTGTTTTTTAACCTTTTGCCGGTATATGGAAGGAATATCCTGAATGATTTCGAAATCGTTGAAATGAATAGCTTTCCGGTACGAAAATTTATTGAAGTGATATTTGTTGTAGTTTTTAAAACTTGTGAGAAAAGTTCGTTTGAAGTGGATTGTGATTTCTCCTTCGATGCGGAGCTGAAGTTCTCTCCATTTAATAGAATGCCCGGCAATATTTGAGGATCCTATGTAGGTGATATGATCATCAATAAGAAGTAATTTGCGATGATTGCGACGATGGTTCTTGGTGAAAAAATCGAAAGTGATGACTATTTTGCTGAAGAATCTGACCTCAGCGTCGTAGTTTAACATTTCGCTGAAAAATGATAATGTAACACCTGCTCCCCAGGAATCAATCAGAAGTTTGACTTTTATGCCTTCTTTGGCTTTTTGTGTAAGGGCATCACGGAATCTTTGCCCGATTACATCATTATTGAATTTGTATGTCTCAATAAATATATAATCCTTTGCCTGCATTATATCATTTATCATTGCATCAAAGATCGCCGGCGGTTGATCATATAAAGTGTAGGACTCCATTACTTAAATTTCTTTATTACTATAATTGCTGAATTGAAGATTTGGTTTTTGATAATTATATGTTTTTTAATATGTTAAACAATTCATCTTTTCTACGATACGAAACCGGGATTATTGACCCGTCACTCATTATGCAGCTGTTTTCAGCACGGTTGTAGCGTTTTATATGATGTAAATTCACGGCATAGGATTTATGAGTTCTGTAGAAAGCATTGTTTTCCAGTTCTTTTATGTACTCCTTTAGTGAATAGCTTACAAGAATGTTTTTATTATCAACCAGATAAAACCGGCAATAGTTATCTTCTGATTTGATACTTATGATGTCGTTACTATCAATCACATAAAGATTGTCCAAAGTTTTAAGAACTATTTTTTTGCCTAAACCAAATTTCTTAAAAAGGTTTATTTGCGACATAAATTCATTAATCCTGCGGCTCAGGCTTTCAGCTTCTATGGTTTCTCTTGCTTTACTGACAGCATTAATAAGCTCTTCAGGATCAATGGGTTTAAGCAAATAATCCATTGCGCTGAATTTAAAAGCTTTAATGGCGTATTCTTCATAGGCGGTTATGAAAATAACTTTAAAGTTAATATTGCTAAATTCTCTTAACAGATTAAAACCTGTTCCGTCTGGAAGTTTAATATCAAGAAATATCAGATCAGGATTATGCTTTTTTATAGAAATAATCCCTGAATAAATACTATCGGCCTGATCAGCAATTTCAATATCCCTGCAATGCATCTTCAGGATGTGAGTGATATTTTCGCGTGAGCGGCTTTCATCGTCAATTATTATAGCTCTGATTTTAGTATTAGTCATTTTGCCAGATATTTATCAGTCAGTAAATTAATATTATCCTGTGTTCTGAGAGGAATACTGAAACTTACAACAGTACCTTCAGCCTTCATATCCTGTGATAAAAGTTCTTTTACCTGAAATACTATTTTTTGTTTCTTATTATGATTCAGCAGTTTAATCCGTTCCAGAGTAATATCCATTGCTGTTGAGTCATGATCAGGCATTTCAGCAGATTTGTTTTTCAATGACTGAGTTATGCCAATTCCATTATCTTCAATTTTAAAAATAATAGAATCATGGTTGAGATTGAATGAAATATTTATTTTGCCCTGATGTTTAAATCCCTGAAAGCCATGCTCAATTGAGTTTTCAATAAAAGGTTGTGCAAGCATTGGAGGAATCATGATGAGCTCAGGATGTATTTTGGGGTCAACAAAAATATTGTAAACAAATTTGTTGTCATATCTTAGTTGTTGTAACTGCATGTAATATTCCATCACATTTATTTCATTTTCCATGGATATAAGATCCTGTCGTGAATTGCTTAATACTTGACGCATTAATTTAGCAAAGTTTGACAAGTATTTTGTTGCATCTTCTGTATTGTTTGTGATAATAAAACTTTGAATTGTGCTAAGGGCATTGAACATGAAATGAGGGTTCATCTGCAGTCTGAATAGTTTTTGCTCAAGCTCTGCATTTTTTTTAGCAGTCCGAAGTTTGTTTCGCTGAGTAAGGAGAAAGGCAATAAACACTGAAATTAAAGATAACAGAACAAATCCATATGTAATAAAGCGATGAGTATTAAGTTTAAGTTCCTGAATTTTGGTTTTTTGCCTTAGGTTTTCAATTTCCTTTGCTTGTTTTTCCAATTCATATTTTGTTTCAATTTCAGTTACTATAACATTGATCTGTTCCTGATATAAGGAATCGCGCAGGGCAGTGAGCTTTTCATAATATTCAATTGCTTTATTGATGTCTCCGGTTTGTGTATGGATTCTCGCAAGTTGCTCCACAGCCATACTCCGGCGATTCTTATTGCCGGTTTGATTGCTGAGGCTTAGCATCTTGTCATAAGCTTCCGTAGACTCATTAAAATGACCTAATTTGGAATATACATTGCCCAAAAAATTCCATGAAACCGATTGGCTTTCAAGATTTCCTGTTTCCTGCGAAATACTCAGGGAAGTATGAAATGATTCTATGGCCTTTTTATAATCTCCAATCAGGAAATGCAAGTTGCCGATATTATTTAATGATTGAGCTATTCCTCTTTTATTGTTTAGTTGTTTTTCAAAATACAGGGATTTGTTGTAATAAATAAGCGCAGTATCGTATTTCTGATTCATTCTGTGTATGATGCCAATATTATTGGTTGTTTGAGCCAATCCACTGAGATCATTCAAACGAGAATATATATTATAGGCATGTACATAATAATCAAGCGCCTTTTCAAACTCCTTTAATTCTTTGTAAACGCCACCTATATTATTATAAAAACGGGCACAATTAGTTATATCGTTTTGTTGTTCAGCGATTTGAAGTGCACGCAAGGCCGCAGAAAGAGATTCCTTGTATTTACCGGTAAGCCGGTAATTTATTGATAACTTGTTCAATGTGTTAAGAAGCAATGAAGAATCGTTGAGCTCCTCAATAATTGTATAAGCGTCTTTTAAATATTCTATTGCCTTATTATAATCCGAGGAGTTGTAATACGCTGTACTTAAGGCAATTAAAGCAGTAGCTTCTCCTTTGTCGTAATTGATTTTTTTTGATAATTCAAGTGCCTCATTTCCGTACATTATTGATTTTTCTCTATAATCAACAGCGCTTTTACGAGCCAGTTTTATTAATATATCAGCTTTTTCAATTCCCTGCAGTGAAGGCAGAAGCCGTTCAAGGCTATCAGTCTCACCTGCAAATATTGTAAGCGAAACCGAGATAAAAAGTAAAACTGATAAGATTGGATATTTCATTGCGAAAATTTGTACAATAATATAAAAATTAATTCAGGTATGAAAGTTGAATAAAAGAATCTGGTCTTGTTCATTCAAAAATTTGATTGGGTTAAACTGAATACTGTGTACCTTTGCTTTAAATTGAACAGCCATGATTAAATCAATGACCGGTTTCGGATGGACATCGGAAACCTATAACGGAAAGAAATTTATTGTTGAAGTACGAACCCTTAATAGCCGCACTCTGGATGCCAACATCAGGCTGCCTGCAAAATACCGTGAACTGGAAGCTGAAATCCGGATTTTGCTTGGCAATATTCTCGAAAGGGGAAAAGTTGATCTTTACATGACTATTGAGAATGAAGCTGATTTTTCAGAATACAGGGTTAATCGTTCCCTTGCCTTACATTATCTGGATGAGCTGAAGCTTTTGGCAAAGGAATCAGGTTTGCAGGTTTCTTCTGAAATACTGCCTGCAATTCTGCGATTACCTGATGTTGTTTCACAATCAGTATCAGACATTGATGATAAGGATAAAAACATGACTCTTGAACTGATCAAGCATGCATTGACTGAAGCAGATAGGTTCAGGAAAAATGAGGGCGATATAATTGAAAAAGATTTTGAACAACGAATAAATCTAATTCTTGATTTATTGAATGAAACCGAGCTTTTTGAAAATAAAAGAGTAGAAGATATACGGCGCAGGCTTAATGCCGATCTTGCACAGCTTGAAAATCGTGTGACTATTGATAGTAACCGGTTTGAACAGGAAATAATTTATTATCTTGAACGTATTGATTTTAATGAAGAAAAATTCAGACTTAAAAAACATTGTCTTGATTTTTTGAATACTCTTGCTGATGATATATCTCAGGGACGTAAACTTGGTTTTATATCGCAGGAGATAGGGCGGGAAATAAATACTCTGGGAGCAAAGGCATATAATGCTGATATTCAGAAAATTGTTGTTGAAATGAAGAATGAACTTGAAAAAATTAAGGAACAACTTCTAAATATACTATAAATGTACTATTCATGGAAAATAAAATGATCATAATTTCAGCGCCTTCCGGAGCCGGAAAAACTACGTTGGTAAAGTATTTGCTCAGCGTGCGTAACGACCTTGAATTTTCAATATCGGCTTGTAGTAGGGCTAAGCGTGATGACGAACTTGATGGCAGAGACTATTATTTTATGACAAAGGAAGAGTTCAGGAAAAAAATTGATAACAATGAGTTTATTGAATGGGAAGAGGTGTATCCTGGCTCGTATTACGGAACTTTACGAACTGAGGTATATCGTATATGGAATAAAGGGAATCACGTAATATTTGATGTAGATGTAGTTGGTGGTTTGAACATAAAAAAGCAATTTGCCGAAAAAATTCTTGCTGTTTTTATTCAGCCGCCTTCAATAGAAGTGCTTGAAACAAGGATAAGAAAAAGGCAGAGCGATAGTGAGGATAAAATACGGGAACGCATCAATAAAGCTGAATGGGAGATGAAATTTGCAAATGAATTCGATCGGATAGTTGTAAATAATGAGATAAGTGTGGCAAAAATTGAACTGCTGAGTCTTGTTAACGAATTTCTTGATAATAACTTTCCAGATTGAAATGACTGATAATACAACTCTGAACCGTTTTAACAATCTGTAATATTAAATGTCGGAAAATATTCAAACCGGACTTTTATTTGGGTCATTCAATCCAATACATAAAGGGCATTTGAAGATTGCCACTTATATGCTTGATTATGAGAAACTGAATGAGGTATGGTTCGTGGTATCACCTCATAATCCTTTAAAAGATAAGGGAATGCTTGTAAGCAAAGAGCAGCGACTTGAAATGACCAGACTTGCAGCGGCTGGAAAACGGAGGTTTAAAATATGTGATATCGAATTTACAATGCCGGAGCCATCATTTACTATTGACACACTAAGACTGCTAAGATTAAAATTTCCGCAAAATGATTTTTATCTTATGATAGGTTCCGATAATTTACAGGAATTCGATAAGTGGAAGGATTATAAAAGCATAATAAATGAATTTCAGATACTTGTTTATCCCCGTGGTATTAATGTTCAAACCAATTTTGATAATTATCCGAATATTAAAATTACTAATGCTCCGCTTATCAATATATCATCTACTGAAGTACGGCAAAAAATAATGCTTGGTAAATCAATTGAAAGGTTGGTGCCTGCAAGCGTTAACCGATACATTATTAATACGGGCTTGTATCGGGAATGAATTTATAAAGGATTCTTGTCCGAACCATTAATAAATTGAATTTTTGACTTACTTAAACTTTTTCAGCCTGCCAGGTGCTCTATTAATATTTTTATTCCGATAGCTATAATCATTATGCCGCCAATAATTTCGGCACGTTTTCCTAAAAGTTTGTAACCATTGCGGCTGCCAATCAGAAAACCGGAAAATGAAAAGAAGACAGTAACCAGTCCAATCACGATCATAACCGGAACTATGTGCATGTCAAGAAATCCAAAACCCATACCTGCAATAAGCGCATCAATGCTGGTGGCAACTGATAAACCAAGTAATACCAGATAGCTTTCAATATTGAATGATTTTTGCGCAGGATCTGACCTGATAGCTCCAAGAATTAATTTTCCGCCAATTAAAAGCAGCAAAACAAAGGCTACCCAATGGTCAATCTGCTCGATAAGATGCTTGACAGTATTGCTTAGTAACCATCCAATGCCTGCAAAAGCCCCCTGAAATACACCAAAAAATATTGCAACACGTAATGCAAGTATCCTGCAGTTCTTTTTATGACAAATCCCGCTGGCAAGAGATACAGCAAATGAATCCATTGAAAGTCCAATGGCAATTATTATTATTTCAATCAAAACAACATAATTTGGGACTGCAAAAATAATGGTTTCATGTTTTGCCTGCCATAAAATGGTTGTGGAATATCATCATTTTGCTAACTGTAAGGAAATAATACCGGTTGGAAAAATATAACAGACCAATTATCGCTCCGCTCAATTGTTCTGAATATTTTAACCACCGGCATTAACGATTGTAATTCACAAAACAGCTTGGACTATTTTGTAAATACAAATCGTATAAATTGCTTTCTGACTGTTAAATAAATCTGGAAAGCTACCAAATCCGCTTTAATCAAACATTATTTTATACGGACGTGCTATTTGAGATTGAAATTCATCCATTGAAATCATACCATTCGACCGGAATATCTCCTTGCCGTCCATGAACAGTATGATCCCTGGCACGCTTAACATACGGAGTTGCCCGGCTAATTCACGGTTTGTGTCAGTATTTATGTGAATAAACAATATTTCAGAAAATTCAGTTTCAATTAGGCTTTTTACCCTTGGTAACAAGGTTTTACAAACACCACAGATGTCATTGTAAAAATAGAGCATAAAAGCAGGTTTGGAATTTAGTATATCTTCAAAATCCGACAGGCTCATTTTGTGGTTTAGATGATGAGTTTTCTCGTTTATATTGACCATAGCAGGATCATTATGTTTTCATACCAAGGAATCTGACTACTTCTGCCAGTCCTGAATGATGAGTGCCTTTAGTAAAATTAATCTGTATATCCTTGTTTTCGAGTATTGACAGTTTATTGAAATCAGCAGCAAGAATTTCGCCTGTGACAAGCATATCAGAATTTTTTGGTCCACCCGAATTATTTGCAATTTGATTTTTGTGAAAAGCTTCTATTAGTATTAAACCCCCTGGTGTCAAGCATTTTACAAGTTCATTGTGAAAATGCATTCTTAAATTTGATTCAAAATGCATGAAAACAATTGCAATCAGATCATATTTCTGCCCGGTACAGGTAAAATCAGCAGCATTCAGGGTTTCATATTTAATATTTACATTATTCTTTTCAGCAAGCATCAAGGCTTTACGCTGACCTTCGCTACTTTGATCGAAAGCATGAACTTCCCAGCCTAAAGATGCAGCATAAACGGCATCGCGACCTTCGCCGGCACCTGGTACAAGAAGTTTTCCGGGTTTGAGGTTGTTTATTACCTGTTTAAAATAAATGCTTGGCTCGGTACCATAAACATATTCATCCACAGCATAACGCTGATCCCAGAAATTCGACATTTTAAAACTTCAGATTAAATAGTTCCTTTTTTTAGCGACGCCTTTTAAATACAAAATACTTCAAAAACCCTATTAAGTCAGGTTCTTAAAATTTGAATGCCACGCCCAGATTAAGATAGGATATTCCATATCCCAGTTCTGCCATCAGTGCAAGATTATCAGTGAAATAGTAGCGTCCACCCAAAAACCATGAATAGGCAATTCCGCTACCGGAAGCAGAAGCAGATGATTCGGGGGTTCCGAATGACTGGCTGCTGTTAATTCTGGCACCCAGCATTAAACCGGTATAGGTATCAAGATTGTCAACCAAGGGATAATGCAGTAATGCCCTGCCTCCGAGGATGAAATATGTGTATTCATACCCGTAGTGACCTATCGAGGGACTTGTCCATTCCTGTTTGGCTTTTGAGAAAGCAAGATAGCCACCCAATCCTAATGTTAGATCTGTAACATCAAGCACATCGTCCATAAAACCTAATTCAAAAGAAGCTGATATAGGAGGGATTTGGGTTGTGTAAAAACCACCGCTATAAAAAGTGCTTCCCAATCCTACGCCTAAGTTCACCACTTTATCATCTTTTCGCAAAAGAACTTCCTGTGCCATGAGCGTACTTGCTGTAATTAAAGCTGCTAAAATCAAAAGAGTCCGTTTCATAATTTTATCATTTAAAAGTTTTGTTTTCAGAAGTTAATTTAAAAATCCAGATATATAACGATTATCTGTGGAATATTGTTCTGTAAAAACATTGTTTGAAAACGATTGATTAGTGAATTTAATTGTTTTTACTTTTAATGAAAATCATAATGAACAGAGGTTTCATTTACTCAACTATTTATACGGGGACTTTTTCTATTGTTATTTGACAAACAACGTAACGCACGTATAATCAGATGCTCTGGCTGTTATTTTGTAAATTTATGTTAACCAGATGTTATTGTTTCAAATATTATTTGTATTTTTGCAGTATTATTTATCAAGCTGATTCTCAGCATTTTATTCATCCTCAAATTTTATTTTATGCGAATTGCTACTTTATTGAACAGAACATTAGCATTAGTACTAATGCTTTTAATGTTATCGCCAGTTTTTGGCCAACGCATTGAGTACAATTTCCCCGATGCGTGGGGGAATAATGGATTTAACCTTACACGGCATGATAATTCCGGAGTAAGGGTAGTGCATTCAATTACTCATCTTTCACTCTTTGATTTTGAAACTGATGGAAATTTAATGAAATCCATCGAAATGGAAGGTGTAACTCTTCCGGGTCAGGAAGGTGCACCTGATTTACCTGGTAATGGCAGATATATTGCTATTCCTCAGGGGGCATCTGCTACATTAAAAGTAAATGCAGTAAGAAAAGAAATTGTGGAAAATATTGATTTGCTTCCCTCTTCCAATATACCTATTGCGAGTGATGATTCTCCTTTAAGGTATGAAAAAGACATGTCAATATATGGTCGCAATGCCTTTTATCCGGCAGAACCATTTAGTTTGTCAGAGCTAACTACTATT
>Ga0302244_1000091_pt1 | contig 72863 bp, 75 predicted proteins | sample AAG_UR_Phe_MG_FD_193513 | JGI IMG/M metagenome (GOLD analysis project Ga0302244, IMG submission 193513) | Enriched activated sludge microbial communities from anaerobic digester in WTTP, New Holstein, Wisconsin, United States - AAG_UR_Phe | ecosystem: Engineered > Bioreactor > Anaerobic >... | reverse complement strand
AATCATCGATGTAACACCGATGCCTCATAACGGATGCCGCCCCCCGGCCAGAAGGAGAGTTTAATTTGTGAAGCGAAGGATAATAATTCAGTAAAAAAATAGCACAATGGCAAGATATACCGGCCCAAAATCAAGAATTGCACGAAAATTCGGGGAACCCATATTCGGACCCGACAAGCATCTCGACAGGAAGAATTTTCCTCCTGGCCAGCATGGTATGAACAAAAGAAGGAAAAAAACCTCCGAATACGGAATTCAGCTTAAGGAAAAACAAAAGGCCAAATATACCTACGGAGTCCTTGAAAGGCAGTTTCACAAGACTTTCGACAAGGCCCAGAGAGCAAAAGGCGTAACCGGTGAGGTTCTCCTTCAGCTCCTGGAATCACGTCTCGATAACGTGGTATACCGGCTCGGCATTGCCCCGACAAGGGCAGCCGCGCGCCAGCTTGTTTCCCACAGGCATATAACCGTTAACGGACAGGTGGTCAATGTGCCTTCATATCAGCTGAAACCCGGAGATATAGTCGGAGTTCGCGAAAAATCAAAATCACTGGAGACAATAGTAGATTCACTTACAACAAGGAAATATTCAAAGCTCCCGTGGCTCGAGTGGGACGATGCTCAAATGGCAGGTAAGTTCATGACAGTACCTGAGCGCTCTGATATTCCTGAAAACATCAGGGAACAGTTAATTGTTGAATTGTATTCGAAATAATTTTTAAGATAAGTTCTATGGCCATTTTATCATTCCAGAAGCCCGACAAAGTTATAATGCTGGAAGCCAACGAGAGGTATGGCAAGTTCGAATTCCGCCCTCTTGAACCCGGCTATGGCATTACAGTGGGTAACGCCCTGAGAAGGATACTCCTGTCGTCGCTCGAAGGTTATGCCATCACTACAGTGAAAATAGAAGGCATCGACCATGAGTTTTCAACTATAACAGGCGTTATCGAGGATGTTACGGAGATTATCCTGAACCTGAAACAGGTTCGCTTCAAAAGGACAGTCGAAGATGTTGAGCACGAAAAGGTGATGATCAAGTTCACTGGCCAGGAAGTGTTCAAGGCCGGCGCACTGAACAGTGTTCTGAGCAGCTTCGAGGTTCTTAACCCCGATCAGGTAATATTGAGAATGGAAGCAGACGTCAAGCTCCAGATGGAACTTACTATCAATAAGGGCAGGGGATACGTGCCGGCTGAGGAAAACCAACCGGTCGACAGCGAATTCGGACTGATAGCAATCGATTCGATTTTCACCCCGATAAGGAATGTGAAATATACGGTTGAGAACTTCCGCGTTGAACAGAAAACCGACTACGAGAAACTTCTGCTCGAAATAGATACCGACGGATCAATCCATCCGAAGGAAGCACTGAAGGAGGCAGCAAAAATCCTAATTTATCACTTCATGCTGTTCTCGGATGAGAAAATTACCCTCGATTCGGAAGAGAAAATGGCAAACGAGGAATTTGATGAGGAAGTGCTTCATATGCGCCAGCTCCTCAAGACCAAGCTGGTCGACCTCGACCTCTCCGTAAGAGCTCTCAACTGCCTTAAGGCAGCTGAAGTGGAATCACTTGGTGACCTCGTTCAGTTTAACAAGAACGATCTTCTCAAATTCAGGAATTTCGGGAAGAAATCACTCACCGAGCTCGAAGAATTGCTTGAGTCAATGAGCCTGACATTCGGAATGGATGTCAGCAAATACAAGTTAGACAGAGATTAAGTTGAAACAAGGTAAGGAAATAGAGAAATGCGACATCAGAGAGTAATAAATCACCTTGGAAGAAAAAGCTCGCACAGGGAATCGATGATTTCCAATATGGCTTCATCGCTCATACTTCACAAGAGAATAAAGACCACGACTGCAAAGGCTAAAGTACTCAGGACATTCGTGGAACCCTTGATTACAAAATCGAAGGAAGACTCAACCCACTCAAGAAGAGTTGTCTTCGGATACCTGAAGAACAAAGAGGCAGTTGCTGAACTTTTCAGGGAAATATCACCCAAAATAGCCGAAAGACCGGGAGGATATACAAGAATTCTGAAAACAGGAAACCGTATCGGCGATAATGCTGAAATGTGCATAATAGAACTGGTCGACTTCAACGAGACGATGCTGGGGACAGAAGCTGCCAAACCAAAGGCCACCAGGAGAAGAAGATCATCAAAGAAAAGCGAAACTGGCAAGGCTGATGCAAAGACAGGAAAAACCAAAACCGCGTCTGAAAAAGCAAAAATGAGCACAGAGGAACCGACGATCGAGGAGGAATCCGAATCCGGAGCGGAAGAAAAGGAATAGCGGATGAAATTTTCAGCCAGGGGGATATGGTCATAAGCACTATATCCCTTTTTTTGTATATCTTGCGGTATTGTTTAATAAAAAATAATTCCAATGGGACAAATTATTAGTATACATGCACGTGAAATTCTGGATTCCCGGGGAAATCCGACAATTGAAGTTGATGTTCTGACAGCAAGCGGTTATCAGGGCAGGGCGGCTGTCCCCTCCGGAGCATCCACCGGCGAGAATGAGGCACTTGAACTGAGAGATGGCGACAAGTCGAGATATCTCGGGAAAGGCGTTCTCAAAGCCGTTCATAATGTTAACAATGTTATTGCAGAAGAGCTTATAGGAATGGACGTTACCGACCAGGCCGGCATCGACCGGAAAATGATAGAACTCGACGGTACAAAAACAAAAAGCAATCTCGGTGCAAACGCCATTCTTGGAGTTTCACTTGCAGTGGCAAAGGCGGCAGCATCATACCACGGATTACCGCTGTTCAGGTATATCGGCGGATCAAATGCAGTCACTATTCCCGTTCCCATGATGAATATTATAAACGGCGGATCACATTCGGATGCCCCTATCGCATTCCAGGAATTCATGATCAGACCCGTGGGCGCTCCTAATTTCAAAGAAGGCCTGCGTATGGGAACGGAAGTGTTCCATTCGTTGAAAAAAGTCCTTAAAGAACGCGGTCTTAGCACAGCAGTGGGCGATGAAGGCGGTTTTGCACCTGTTCTCGATGGAACGGAGGACGCTCTCGAAACAATCCTCAAGGCAGTTGAAGCTGCAGGGTACAAACCGGGAAGCGACATTAAAATAGCTCTCGACTGCGCAGCTTCAGAATTCTATCAGGAAGGTATTTATAACTACGCTAAATTCGAAGGCCCGAAAGGAGCAAGAAGAACTTCAAAGGAACAGGTCGACTACCTCGAACAACTGGTGAAAAAATATCCGATCGACTCTATTGAGGATGGAATGTCGGAAAACGACTGGGACGGCTGGAAAATGCTTACCGACAGGATTGGAAAGAAAATCCAGATCGTAGGCGATGATTTGTTCGTCACTAATGTAGAGTACCTTAAGAAAGGAATTGACACAGGCTGTGGAAACTCTATCCTAATCAAGCTTAACCAGATAGGAACGCTTACCGAAACTCTCGATGCTATCGAAATGGCTCACAGGGCAGGTTATACAACCGTCATATCACATCGTTCGGGCGAAACCGAAGACGCAACAATTGCTGATGTTGCAGTTGCTGTCAATTCGGGACAGATCAAAACCGGATCGTGCAGCAGAACCGACAGGATATGCAAGTACAACCAGTTGCTCAGGATCGAAGAAGCCCTGGGCGACCTGGCTGTTTACGGGTATAAAAAATAAAAGGATAATTTGATTTTTTTCATCCCCCGGAGTTTATGACAACGGGGGATTTTTTTGCCCGTTATAACAATGTAATAACTTGGATACTACTCTGATATAAAGTTATTAACAATTGTTAATAACCCATGTTTATATCGCGTGTACAATAACAGGCATTCTTTCCATTGCCATATCATATTCTTAATGTACATTTGTTCTATCAGGTGAGCGATAAAAGACTGCTCAAATGATGTGGAACAGGAAAAGGCTTCTTAACTGAAACCCGATCAGGTTCGGTCAGACCTCCGGGACTGCACATCAGGAGAGCCGAAGCCCTGGAAAATGAACCACGGTTCAGGATACCAGGCAGATCGATGAAACCGGAAACGTTCTTTCAACGATTCAGTCACAGGGCAGGCAGAAGAAAACGAGTTTCGGCACGTGATTTTCTGCAACTGATCCAAATCCTCCGGGAAATGACATCAGTGAGCCTGAAGGACGCTTCGTCCCGGAAGCCCGGTCGCGAGACCGGACAAAAGGACAGCAGGAAGGTAAGGCTGTAACAGGCATTGCCGGAATGCCAGGGGCTGATCCCGAATAAGGAAGTTCAGCCGGTCAAAATAACAGTAACCTGACGCCCTTCGCGGCTTCGGTTGCAAAAGGTGAATGGGAACTATTCAAACGAGTAGTTCCCATTACTGTTTTATATATAACCCCCAGCTTTATATACACCTCCTGCAATCCATGATACCCTTACTTCTTTCAGGTCTTTTAGCTAACTTTGACTAATATATTTCCATTATATGCCTTATTCCGGACTTGCCGATTTTATAACACAGCTTGAGAAGGCCGGTGAACTGCACCGGATAAGCTCCTTTGCCGATCCTGTTCTCGAAATAGCGGAAATAACCGACCGCATAGTAAAAAACGGTGGAAAAGCCCTCCTTTTTGAAAACAACGGTACCCGATTCCCCCTTCTTATTAATGCCTATGGCTCGGAAAGACGACTTTCAATGGCACTCGGAACAGACGATATCTCCGCTACAGCCGGAGAACTGGAAAAGCTGTTCAACATGCTCACCGGTTCCGCCGGATCGGTTTCCGACAGGATAAGATCACTGCCTGAACTGATCAGGGTCGCCGGATATCTTCCCGTTCATACCCGTGGGAGAGGAAGATGCCGGCAGGTAATCCACAGAAAACCCGACCTGACGATGTTTCCGGTTCTTAAATGCTGGCCCCACGACGGGGGCAGATTCATAACACTGCCTGTCGTTCATACCCGCCACCCTGTTACCGGAAAGACAAATGCCGGAATGTACCGGATGCAGGTGTTCGGTCCCGATACTGCAGGCTTGCACTGGCACAGGCATAAGACGGGTGCAAACCATTATGAGGAATGGAAGAAGACAGGAAAAAAAATGCCGGTTTCGGTTTCACTCGGGGGCGATCCCGTTTATACATATTGTGCAACTGCACCTTTACCTGAAAATATTAACGAATACATACTTGCTGGCTTCCTCAGGAAAAAGAGGGTTAAACTGGTGAAATGCCTTACCAATGATCTTTATGTTCCGGCTGATGCCGATATTGTAATCGAGGGATACGTCGATCCTTCCGAGCCACCGGTAATGGAGGGACCTTTCGGGGATCACACGGGTTTTTACAGTCTGGCAGACCTTTATCCCCTTTTTCATGTGACCTGCATCACGCACGCGGCCGATGCCGTTTACCCTGCAACCATTGTAGGGATACCGCCCCACGAGGACGCGTGGCTCGCGCTGGCAACCGAAAAGATATTCCTGGCACCCCTGAAGCTGGCCATTCAGCCGGAAATAATCGATTTTCATATGCCAGTGGCCGGCGTTGCCCATAACCTGGTTATAGTGAAGATCAAAAAGAGCTTCCCCGGCCAGGGGATGAAGGTTATCAGCTCCCTCTCGGGAGCGGGACAGATGATGTTCACTAAATATATGGTGGTGGTAAGCGGCGATGTCGACATAAGGAATTACAGGGAGCTTGCAGCTCATATTGCTGAGAACACGGTGCCGGAGAGGGATTTTGTGTTTAGCACCGGTCCTATGGATGTTCTGGATCATTCGTCCGACCGTTTTTCATTCGGAGGCAAGGCAGGGGTGGATGCCACGGAAAAACTCCCTGAAGAGACAGGGGGGATACGACCGGCCGGAGTATCTTCGGATCCGCCTGACATTGATCCTGCAGGCATCCTGAATGTACCCTTCATAAAGGGATACAGGGAATACAGGATAAACGGCAGGAATAAAATTCTTTTGCTTGGCGCCAATCCTTCGGAAGACAGCGGAAGTGTTGACAGGATATGCCGGCTTCTGAAGGAAAATTCCGGTTTGCTGAGCTGTTGCCTGGTTCTGGTGCTCGATCACACTGTTGACCTCGATGATCTGAATATTGCAGCCTGGCAGTTGCTTGGAAACTCCGATCCCGTGAGGGATCATTGCTTTATATCTCCCGGATCGGTACTGATTGACGGAACCATTAAGGTTTACCGGAAGGGAGGCTTCCCGCGGCCGTGGCCGAATGTTGTATGTGCCAGCAGGGAAACGATAGAAAGCGTTGACAAAAAATGGGATTCCCTTGGTTTTGACCGTTCTGTACCTTCCTTTTCACTCAGCTACTCGGGTCTTTTAAGAGATGGCGAGGATACAGTATCCATATGAAAGCCGCGGAAGTTTCCGGTCCTGATCATGGAATGGCCGGATCTGAACACTTATGGAATCAGAGCAGTTGCCTGATCTTTTCAAGCAGCATCTCGGGATGAAAAGGTTTTGAAATATAATCGTCAATCCCTGACGAAAGGCATATTTCCTTATCTCCTATCATTGCATTGGCAGTTATGGCAATTATCGGCACATGTTTTCCGGAACCGGCTTCCATTTCGCGGATCTTTTCAGCCGCCTCTATCCCGTCCATCACCGGCATCACAATATCCATAAGGATCAGGTCATATTCCGATTCCCTGAGTTTTTCCATTGCTTCGCTGCCGTTTGAAGCCGTATCGACCGTGCCGGCTAAGGGTTTGAGCATGAGCAGGGTAGTATCCCGATTTAAAAGGTTATCCTCAACAAGAAGTATCCTGGCATCCTTTATTTCCTTTCGGACTCTTTCCTTTTCAGCGATGGTTTCCTTTTCAAGGTGTCCTGCCTGAAGCACTCCGGAGGAAAGACAGCTGAAAGGCATCCTGATATTCAGTACCGAGAAGTTCTCACCCAGTTCCTGACTGAAACTGCCCTTTTTCCGGGATATCAGCCGTGCGGCAAGCTGACCTGCAGGACCTTCATGATCAATGAAACTGATCCTTCTGTCGGTCTGTATTCTCAGGTAAAGATAATTCAATTGCTTCGCTTCCTTCTCCTTCTTTACACTGATATTGACCTTCACAGGTAATCCCGATTGTCCCGCTTCTATGGTATTGAATATATCGAGAAGAATCTGTTTTATTATTATCGGATCGCCGCTACATTCATATTCACTGTAATCCTTTTTGCTGAAGATAAAGTCGAGTTTTGCCTTCTCCTTTTGCCTGAAAAGGTCGATGGTGTTCTGAATCGTTGAAAGCATGTTGTATCTTATTGCTTTGCGTTTGCCAAAGCTTATGCTGCCTGCCGATTCCATAGTTAACTCATTGACAATGGTAACCATGTTGTTTGTTGAGGCAATGAAAGTCTCCAGAAGTTCCTTCTGTTTTTTCTGTAGTTCGGTATTGAGAAGAAGATCTGAAATGACAACGAGATTATTGAGCGGTTCACGGATTCTGTGAGAGAAACCGGCGATTACATCCTCTTTCTTCTCTCCCGAGCTTGAAGCTTCTTCAACTGATTCCCTGACGGATCTCAGCAGGGAGCCGGTTTTGCGGAATACCAGGATCTGCATGGTGGCGCCTGCTATTATCAGGATGCCGCAGGGCAGGCGTGCATCGAACGACAGGAGAACTATTGCAAGAATAAGGCAGATGAGCGAAACTATTGAATAGACTTCGATCAGATTCCTTCTTCCGGCATATTCTTCCCCGGAATACATACTTCCGGAATTAGCTGTGCCATTACCGTTTATTGCCATTGTACCAGGTCAGATGTATTGTAGAAATGTAAAATAAAAATCATTGATGATAAATATCCATACCATTAGATAACGTTACTATGCAGGAAAATCTTATTTTTGTTTTTGTGGTATAGTTTTTGAACCTTCGGATATTAAAATCATCTGCCAAAATGAAGACGATAATCAGGGTTTTACTGGTGTTCGCGGTGATTTCCGCCGGCGGATCTTTTTATCCGGCTGCCGGGCAGGAAAAAGACGGGATGGTAGAATATACACCCGACTTCCGGTTCGAGGACGGTATTTACCTGAATTTCGAACAGGTTAAGGCAAACAAGCCCATACCAAAGGCAAAAATTCTTACTTCGACCGATTACAATGACAAGGATTTTTTCAAGAATCTGCTGGAGTCGGACAAGATCTATTTTTACGACGCGATGGGAGTAAGACAGGAAATTGACAAGTCGGAGATATGGGCATTTGCCAGGAATGGTATTCTGTATATCCAGGTGCAGGGAAACTTCAACAGGATAACCTTTATAGGGAGTATCTGTCATTTTGTTGCCGACATAACATCGTATGACAACAGGTACTATAATTATCCTTACGGGTATTATGATCCCTACATGTCATATCCTTACTACAGGTACCCTTACAGTCTTTACAGCCCCTATTCCTATGGTAACTACTATTATCCATACGGACCTTATTATTCTCCCTACAGAAATAATCTCGGGCGCAATGAACTGAGGCAATATCTTATTGATTTTGACACGGGTAATGTTCTGGAGTATGATCTTGAGAATACGGAGCTTTTGCTTATGAAGGACCATGAACTTTACGAGGAGTACATGCATCTCGCGAGAAAAAAGAGAAAGGATTTGATGTTTGTTTACATACGCAAGTTTAACGAAAGGAATCCTCTGTATATTCCGTCAAACCAGGGACTTTAAATGAAGAGACTTTTTTTGTTCTTTCAGCTGACAGTTTTCTGCGGATTACTGTCCGGACAGGCGCCTTTTCCTTCAGGCAGTGAAATCAGGCAGTTTATGTCATCCACAACATGTGTCGTACTCGAAAGCGGCAACACCATCTATAATGCATATATCAGGCAGGCAGTCACGGAGTACTGGAACGTCACTCCTTACGAGTTCATAAATCAGGACGATTTTGATAAAAAGCGCGGTGATCCTGCCTTTTCATTCCTGATCCTTACCGAAACACGTCCGGCCAACGATAAGTCGGGCTCCTCATACAATTTCTTAAACCTTCTCCAGGGAAAGAATGTACCTGAAATAGGAAGAATGCCTGAGATATCGGCAATTCCCCTTTCAGCAGGCGGAGAGGACGATTTGGAATACGGGTATAAACTGGGTGCAATATTGTTGTTTATGCAGAATCATGCCCGTCTGATAGCTGAAAACCCCATGATGGTAGGCAGAAGATTGCTGAGTTATTACAACCGGTTCACCCCCGAAGTTCGGAACAGGAAGATTCTTGCAACAGAGGCGGATCTTTCACCGGCTATCGCTTCCGCGGATAAAATAAAAGAAATGTACCCCTACGATTTTGAGATTGTTTCAGAAGATGAGATTGTCACGGCCATTCATGAGAAGACGCCCAATATTCTGATCCTGCATAAGGTGGGCCCCGGTGAGGATGCGACTGCAGGTTTCTGTTACAAGATGCTTTTCGGAACCGACGATTCGGGTTTGTATTATTACAACCAGCACAGGATAGACAGGAATAACCCCAACGGACTGCTTCCCGCGGACCTGAAGCGTTTTATCAGGCCCTGAAATGCAACATCTGCCGGGTAAAAGCGTCTTTTAGCAAAAGAGTCGTCATGAAACCCATGTCTGTCGAATACAAAAACACATATTTATTTAACTTTCAGTCATGTGGCTTCTCCCGCCTGAGCGGGGACCTTTAAATCAAAAATTATAACCCGATGTACGAAATAAGAGAACTGTCGGAAAGCGAAAGGAACTGGGCAATGCTCTGTCATCTGTCGGCATTTGCCGGTTATTTTTTTCCTTTCGGAGGCATACTGGGGCCGCTGATCTGCTGGCTGATGAAGAAGGATGAGTCGCCATGGGTGGACTTTAACGGGAAACAGTCCCTGAACTTCCAGATTTCCATCTTGTTATACATGATGCTGGCAACCCCGCTTGCCTTTATAATAGTGGGTATTCCCATACTTTTGTTCCTCGGTTTTCTGGAAGTAATCTGTATTGTGATAGCAAGTATCAGGGCATCTAAGGGCGAAGAATTCAGGTATCCCCTGTGTATCCCTTTCATTCAGTAATATTTTTGTTCAAGCTTGTGTTGTCAGGTCAGAAATTTGTATATTTCTGGTTTGATTAAGCTATTCTGCCATGAAGAAAGAATCCGCCACAAAGAAAGCATCTGCCACAAAGAAAGCATCTGCCGCGAAAAAGGCCTCCGCCGCGAAAAAAGCATCTGCTGTGAAGAAAAATAATAAGGAAAAGAAAGCCAGGGTAAAGGTTTTCGAGAAAAAGGATCTTTATCGCGACATCGAGGCTGAGAAACGTGATAAGATGGAAAGCTCCGAGTATCTGAAGGAACTCAGGAACCTGGAGATTGAGCTTGTCAAGCTGCAGGAATGGGTGAAAGCCAATAAACTTAAGGTTGTGGTCGTGTTTGAAGGTCGTGATGCCGCCGGAAAGGGAGGAGTAATCAAGACCATTGCAGGCTGTCTGAATCCAAGAATCTGCCGCATTGTTGCTTTGGGTATTCCCACCGAAAAGGAAAGGACACAATGGTATTTCCAGCGTTATGTGTCTGAGCTTCCGTCAGGAGGTGAGATAGTCCTGTTCGACAGAAGCTGGTACAACAGGGCAGGGGTTGAAAAGGTGATGGGATTCTGCACCGATGAGGAATATGAGGAGTTCCTGCGTTCGTGCCCGGAATTTGAAAGGATGCTTATCCGGTCCGGAATAATATTAATAAAGTACTGGTTCTCAATAAGTGACAAGGAGCAGGAAAAGAGGTTTCAGGACAGGATAAATGATCCCACAAAGCGTTGGAAGATAAGTCAGATGGATGTAGAGTCGCGCGAAAAATGGGTTGAATATTCTATAGCAAAGGACAAGATGTTCTCCTACACCGATATCCGTCAGTCGCCATGGTTTGTCGTTCCGGCCGACGACAAGAGAAGAGCCAGGCTGAACTGTATCGATCACCTGCTTTCAATGATCCCTTACGAGGATCTTACCCAAAAATCTATAAAACTCCCGCCGCTGAAACACGAGGTAGCTTATGTAAGGCCTCCCATCACCGAGCAGAATTTTGTTCCGGGAAAATATTAGGATGGTCTTGCGGTCTGGCTCCCTTCGATCGCAGGACCGCACGACCGCACGACCGCACGACCGCACGACCGGCGACCGTAGGGAGCCAGACTATACGACTTTCCCTTTTTATTCCTACTTTTGTCCTTTATCTTATTAAAATGAAGCCTTCAATACCAAAAGGAACCCGCGATTTCTCACCGGACGAGATAATGAAACGGGAAACTATCTTTGAGACGATCAAAAAGGTTTTCAGGTACTATGGCTACCAGGCTATTGAGACTCCTGCAATGGAAAACCTTTCGACCCTGCTTGGAAAATACGGGGAAGAGGGTGACAAGCTTTTGTTCAGGATTCTCAATTCGGGAAATTTTCTTTCAGGTGTAAGCGATGAAGAACTTCTTGACAGAGACCTGAATAAGCTATCCTCAAGTATCTGTGAACGGGGACTCAGGTACGACCTCACGGTGCCCTTCGCACGTTATGTCGTTCAGCATCGCGATGAAATAGTTTTTCCCTTCAAGAGGTACCAGATACAACCGGTGTGGAGAGCCGACCGGCCCCAGAAAGGACGATACCGTGAATTCACCCAGTGCGATGCTGATGTAATAGGAAGCGATTCCCTGTTGAATGAGTATGAACTGATAAGGATTATAGATGATATTTTCAGGGATCTCGGGATAAACATCGTGATAAAGATCAACAACAGGAAGATACTTTCAGGCATTGCAGAGATAATCGGCGAATCGGGAAGGATCACCGATATAACGGTTGCAATCGATAAACTGGATAAGATCGGGACAGATGCGGTAAATGAAGAACTGAAGGCTAAAGGCGTATCATCTGATGCCATTGACAGGCTGCAGCCCATCCTGAAGCTTAAGGGAAGCGCTGAGGAAAAGCTGTCGGAACTTGAAGCGACGCTTTCAGCATCAGAGACTGGACTGAAGGGAATTGAGGAAATGAGGAAGCTGTTTTCGTACATCGGAAGTTCATCCCTGACAGCAGCAACTGAACTTGATCTGACGCTTGCGAGGGGACTGAACTATTACACCGGGGCCATCATTGAGGTCAAGTCGTGTGATGTCAGTATCGGCAGCATATGTGGCGGAGGACGCTATGATAACCTTACGGGAGTTTTCGGCATGGAGGGAGTCTCCGGCGTGGGAGTCTCGTTCGGGGCCGACAGGATATATGATGTAATGACCCAGCTGAACCTTTTCAGCGCCAGGGATGTGGTGCAGACAAAAGTGATGATAGTCAATTTCGGCGAGAAAGAAACCGGATTTGCCCTGAAGCTAAGAAGCAGTCTGATTGAGAACGGGATAAGCGCCGAGTTCTATCCAGATACCGTCAAACTGAAAAAGCAGATGTCCTATGCCGATTCGAGGAAGATACCCTATATCGTTCTCGCGGGTGAAGATGAAATCACTAAAAACCTGGTTACCCTCAGGATAATGGCAACAGGAGAGCAGAAGAAGATGGATGTTGCTGAACTTTTAACTTTTCTGAAAACAGGCCTGAATACCAAGATAGCTTAGTTACTTAATAGGCATGTTATAAGGCACAGGGCACAGGGAAAGTCTTGCTCCCTTCGGTGGCTGTCTTGCAGTCTTGCAGTCTTGCAGTCTTGCAGTCTTGCGGTCTCTTCTAAAGCGGCATATCGCCTATAATACATCGCCTATAATACATCGCCTATAATACATGATACATTGTCTTGCAGTCTCATACAATGAGGCTTTAGCTGAAATAATTAGTAAATGACACAGGGTAAAAACCAACGCTAAACACTTAACGTTTTAACTTTCAACTTTTCAACTTTCAACTTTTCACTTTCAACTTTTCACTTTCAACTTTTCACTTTCAACTTTTCACTTTCAACTTTCCACTTTCAACTTTTCACTTTCTACTTTCCACTTTCCACTTTCAACTTTCCACTTTCAACTTTCCACTTTCAACTTTTCACTTTCTACTTTCCACTTTCCACTTTCAACTTTCCACTTTCAACTTTTTGAACCCCTAACCTTTGACGGTATTCCATGAAGTCAACTTTCCGTAAGGCTTTATTTCACAAATAACTTTAAATTTGTCCTGGAAAAACAAAATAATTTAGGATGGCTCTTCAATGCGGCATTATCGGGATCACCAATACCGGAAAGACGACAATATTCAACTGTATCTCAAACACCAAAGGTGAAACCAATGCTTATGCATTCAGCGCCACTAAATCGAATATCGGTGTGATCCAGGTACCCGACCCGAGGCTGTATGAACTGGAAAAGTATCAGATTACCGAAAAAATTGTTCATACAACTGTCGGGATCGTTGACATACCCGGACTTACACGCGGTTCAAACAAGGGAGAAGGAGTGGGTAACAAGTTCCTGGGTGACATCCGTAACACTGATGCCCTGATCCATGTCCTGAGATGTTTCGACAATGATGAACTGCCCCATATAGACGGTTCTGTTGATCCTGTCAGGGATATTGAAACCATCGACTTTGAACTGCAGGTAAAGGACCTTGAATCGGTGGAAAAGAAGCTTCAGCGCCTGGAAAAACTGGTCAGGGCAGGCGATAAGGATGCAAAAAGGGGAGTGGAGATTCTCGAGAAATACCGTGACCATATAGGTAATTTTCAGAATGCCCGTTCGCTTGAAATAGACGGCGATGACAGAAAACATATCGACGATCTCTTCCTGCTTACCATGAAACCTGTGATGTACGTCTGCAATGTCGACGCCGGATCGGCGATAACGGGTAATAAGTATGTGGAAAAGGTAAAGGAAGCTCTTAAGGGAACCGATTCTGAAGTAATAGTCGTTGCCGGGGCAACTGAGGCGGAGATAGCCGAGCTTGAGACCGAGGCCGACAGACTGGAATTCCTGAAGGATGCAGGGCTCGATGAGCCGGGAGTTGATAAAATGGTAAGGGCGGCATACCGCATGCTCAACCTGCAGACTTTCTTCACAGTGGGCCCTAAGGAGATAAGGGCATGGACCATGAAAAAGGGAATGACGGCCCCGCGGGCGGCAGGAGTGATTCACAGCGACCTCGAAAGAGGTTTTATAAGGGCAGAGGTGATGAAATACCACGACTTTGTGACACTGGGATCTGAACATGCCTGCAAGGAAGCCGGCAAGTTCTTTATCGAAGGAAAGAATTATATAGTGGAAGACGGGGATATCCTCCATATCAGGTTTAATGTTTAAACTTGTGAATGTCAAGGAACTTACTGATAACGGTCGTTTTGTTTCTACTCGCGGCAGGCAGGGGACATTCACAGATCATAGCGGATAATTCAAAGCTTCTTAAAACTGTTGCCGAAAGAGGACAGGCAGAGCTTGTCGTTGAGATAAGCGGGATTGAAGACATCCGCGGGCTGTCGGTCGATTATTCAATAAGAACAGCCGGAGAGAAAGAAGTAAGTCTTCTGCTTTCACCCCTGACAGTCGAACGCTTTATTTCCGAAGGAAGATCTTACCTGTTAAAAGAAGAGCCGGTGGTTAAGGGAGAGATGACCGCGGTCAGCATGGCAAAAGCAATGGAATGGAACACTTACCCGACCTTTAGCCAGTATGATTCGATAATGCATACCTTCGCATCACTCTATCCTTCACTCTGCAGGCTCGATACAATTGGAATGTCAATCAACGGGAAACCTGTTTTAGTACTTAAAATATCCGACAACTGCCAGGTTGATGAGCAGGAACCTGAAGTATTCTATTCCTCAACAATCCATGGGGACGAGACCGCCGGTTTTATTCTGATGCTCCGGCTGGCAGATTATCTTCTGAGGAATTACGGTATCGACAACAGGGTAACCCGCCTGGTCGACAATCTTGAGATATGGATCAATCCCCTGGCTAATCCCGATGGTACATACAGGAACGGAGATGAGATAACTTCACCGGTCAGGTTCAATGCTTCAGGCTACGATCTTAACCGCAACTTCCCGGATCCCGCGGGGCCATCGGTCACAAGGCAGAAGGAGACTATTGACATGATGAGATTCATGTCGGAACGCCGCTTCGTGATTTCAGCCAATTTACATTCAGGAGCGGAGGTTATTAACTATCCCTGGGACCGATGGAGCTTTGAACATGCTGATGATGACTGGTTTTATACAGTAAGCAGGGAATGGGCGGATACGGTTCACCTTCATGCCCCTGCCGGATACATGGATTTCCTCGATAACGGGGTTACGAGAGGCTACGACTGGTATTCAATATTCGGGGGGAGGCAGGATTATGTTGCATACAACCTGCATGGACGTGAAATAACCGTCGAACTCGATGATGATCATATCACTCCCGCCTCCAGACTTGATGATCTGTGGGAATACAACTACCGGTCGATGCTCGGATATCTTGAAAATGCACTTTACGGCATAAGAGGCATGGTTTCAGATAAATATACGGGCAAGCCCCTTCCTGCCCTCGTCTTTATCGAGGGTCACGACAAGGACAATTCACATGCCCTTTGTGATACGGCTTCAGGGATATTCACAAGGCTCATCTCCGACGGGATATACGACCTTTCAATATCAGCCGCGGGATACAGGGATACCGTCATCAGGAACATCAATGTTGTCAAAGGTCAGCAGACCTATGTGAATATTGAGATGGAACAGCTCGTATCGCCTCCCGATCCGGAAAAACCCCTTGTTCCCTTGTTTTATCCCAACCCGGGCCGCGGAGAGATTAATGTACTTCTGCCTGAAGGTCTGGAAGGAAGCCTGGATGTCAGGGTATTCGGTTTGTCGGGGAAACTGCTTTTAAGCTCAGTGCTTGAAGCTGTTGAGGGACAAGTGTTGAAGCTCGATTTAAGCCGCCTGGGCAACGGAGAGTATATTGTTCTGTTCAAAAGCCTGTCAACAGGCCGTTCAGCGGCAGGAAAGGTCGTTATAACATTGTTATAACATACTAATTCATTCATTTTTGTTTCGTATTGTGAAAAGATTATTTTTGATGTTTTCAAAATGAAGAGAAGGATATGACAGGAAAGAAGCTTATTGCTATTTGTATTCTTATAGGAGCTTTTCTGAGGCTTTCAGGTCAGGGGGCCTATCTTCCCCCCGACAAGCCGTCGCTGATAATAGGAATTGTAGTCGAACAGCTGAGGTTCGATCAGATAGAGCGGCTCAGGGACAGGTTTAGCGATAACGGGATAAAGAGGATGATAAACGAAGGCACTTTCTTCAGAAATGCTTCCTACGACTATATGCTCACCCAGTCGGCGCCCGGGTTTTCAACCATCGCCACAGGAACCGAACCTGCCTATCATGGAATTACGTCAGATAACTGGTATGTGCCGCTGAAAAATGAATTCATTTACTGCACAAAGGATATCAGCGTCAATCCCGTTGGAGGAAGTTACGAGTCGGGACTTCATTCCCCTGTAAACCTGAACGCGTCCACCTTTGCCGATGAACTAAAGATAGCCACGGGGAAAAAATCAAAGGTTTTTTCTGTTGGTGTGAAGGAACAGTCGGCCATTCTTACTGCAGGCCATTCAACTGACGGGGTGTTCTGGTACGACAATGTCACCGGCGGATGGATGTCGTCCACGTATTATGTTCAGGCCCTGCCCTCGTGGGTTAACGATTTCAACGCGATGAGACGTCAGGAAGCTTATCTAAACTCTTCATGGACCCTCCTGAAGGAAGCGGAAGCGTATTCCACCTGCCTTCCCGATTCAAACAAATTTGAGAAAGGTTTTGGCGGGCAGAACTATTTCCCCTACGACCTTAACAAACTGAGCAAGTCGGGCGGAAGAAATTCAGATCGTAATAATGCCTTCCTGAGGGAAACCCCGTTTGCTGATGCCCTGACAACTGATTTTGCAATAAAGCTGATAGAGGAGGAAGAACTTGGAAAGGATGATGTTACCGATTTCCTTTCGATCTGTTATTCATCGACCGACTATATCGGTCACAGGTTCGGCCCTTCCTCGGTTGAGACGGCTGATGCCATATTCAGGCTTGATAAAAACATTGAGACTCTTCTGAATTATCTGAACGACAATCTGGGTAAAAGGAACATCCTGGTGTATTTCACCTCGGCTCATGGTGTGGCTGAACTCCCTCAGGTGATGGCCGACAACAGGGTACCTTCGGGATATTTCATGCAGAACCAGGCCCTTCAGCTTCTCAGGAGTTATCTTAATGCAGTTTACGGAGAGGGCGACTGGGTAAAGGGTTTTACGGAGCGTCAGGTGTTTCTGAACAGAACGCTTATCGAAGACGCGAGGCTGCAGATCGAGGATGTTCAGAAAAGGACTGCCAGGTTCCTCAACCAGTTCACTGGGGTGGCCTCGGCCTATCCCTATTATGCCTTTGAAGCCAATGATTTCGGAAACGGTCATCTCAGGAAAATAATCAATAGTTTCAGTGCACAGCGTTCGGGTGATGTTATTATAACGCTTTTGCCGGGCTGGGTGGAAGCTGAGGAAGGTCATCTTACCGGTCACAATTCACCTTACGAGTACGATGGTCATGTTCCCCTGATATGGTACGGATGGACTGTAAACAGGTCGACAGTGATGAGGAAGGTTAACCTGACCGATGTAGCTGCAACGCTCTCGTCGCTGTGCAGGATTCCTTATCCCAATGCCTGCACCGGAGAGCCGATGCCCGAACTTTTCAGATAGATTGCCTGGCGGAATCTCTTTCGGCGCAAGCCTCCTCAAGCAATAAGGGATTCTTTTCGCAGCCGTTGCCCAGTATTATAAGGTTGGCTCCCGAGCTGAAAGCCCGGGCTATCTCGACGCGTGTTGTAATCCCGCCACCAACGGCAAGCGGGACAGTCACATTTTCCCTGACGGCTTTTATTATACCGGGAGGAACCGGCTCCTGAGCGCCGCTGCCGGCTTCGAGGTAGATCAAGGAAAGACCAAGCATCTCACCTGCCAGGGCAGTGGCTACTACCAGATTTGTCTTGTCACGGGGTATGGCTTCAGTCTGGCTGATATATTCAACCGAGGTCTTCTTTCCGCAGCCTACAAGTATGTATCCCACCGAAATAAGTTTTTCCCTTGCATCCCTGAGAAAAGGAGCGGCAATGACATGATTTCCTATCAAAAGCTCGGGATTTCTTCCGGATATGAGGGAAAGAAGGAGGATGGCATCAGCCTTGAGGCTTAGCTGCAAAAGGTTTCCGGGAAAAAGAACTACCGGAATGGAACACAGGTCTTTTATCTTTGCTATCAGAAGGTCTGTGCTGTTGAAGGTAAGACTGCCACCAACCAGGATATAGTCTGTTCCGGATCCGGATGCTATCTGCAGGATCTTCTTCAGGTTATTCTCGCCGGTCTTGTCAGGATCGAGAAGCAGGGCTATACTCCTTTTTCCCGGGAAATCATCCTTTGTCATAATTCTTTTTGGTCCAGACTATTGTATAATTATCATATCTCGTGTAGAAGAGGTCGAAGCTGTCATTTATCGTCTTTGTCTTTACACTGCCTCTGATCTCTCCCGATTCCTTTACATCGAAAGGCTCGATGGTAATATCCTTTTTTATGCTTATTCCTTCCTTGTCGCATATTTTGTAAATGGCCTCTTTGGCACACCAGTGAAGGTAGAGGTGATATATGCGCTTTTCCTGTTCCTTTGTTATCTTTTCCTTACTGTTGATGAATTTGAAGGCAATGCGTCCGATATTGGTGCTCATATGCTCGAGGTCAATGCCCACTTTTTCGTTGGAACTGAGAAGAATCGCCGTGAGTTTGTTGGAGTGGGAGATGCTGATGAACATTGATCCGTCACTCAGGAAGGGTTTGTTGTTCTTGTTGTAGACTATCCTGGCTTCTTTTCCGATCAATTCGGCCAGAAGGGCTCTGACGCTCAGGAATTCAAGTTTCCTTGAGTTGCTGGCAAAAACCTTGTATTTCTTTTTGTCGGAAGTATCAAGATCGACCATACCGAGCAGGGTGCTGATATCCTCCTCAATCTTCCATACACCTAGTATAGTGTACTCATTCAGGTAATGTTTTGAAATACATCCCATCAGTCATCAGAGGGTTTATTTCCTTTTCCACTCCAGGGTTTCTATAAGATGTACCATGTCTTCCCTGAAGAAATCAATAACAGGGCTTAGTGAATCGGAATTGGGTTCGGATTCAAAATAAAGTGAAGCCCTGAGGTAATGATTAACGCTGTCTGTTACATAAAACTGAACAGCGCTTGCAGTATTGCCTTTAAGGTCATAAAATATGCCGTAGATCCGTTTCCCGGGGTCAATAATAACCTGCTCGTTTATTGCATCGGCTTTTGTTATATGGTTTTTGACGTTCATGGTGTAAGTCTGTTCAATCAGTTCCATCAGGTCACCTTTAACATCCCTGTAGGTAAGGTGCAGACTGGCCTTGTATCCGGGGAAATCGATATTGAACCAGCCCGGCTCCTGATCGGCTGAAATCACTCCATATTTCGGGTATTCGAATTTCAATGGCAGGTTCAGCGATTCCTCAGTGTCTTCACCGAATACGCGGTATTCTTTTGAGGGAAGATCGATTCTGAAGTAGCCCCTCGGCTTTGGAACAGGCGTCTCACCGCAGGCGGCTAAGCCCAGCAGTATCGTTATCAGAAGGATAAGGCCAAAGCTACTCTTTATTTGTCCTGTCATAATCATCGCTTATTTCAACGCGGATCTCCTTGATCCTCCTCTTGTCGGCCGACTCTATAATGAACTCAAAGTTACGGTATGTAATGACCTGCCCCTTCAGGGGAATTTCTCCCCTGAGCTCGAGAATCAGTCCTGCAAGGGTTTCCGATTCACCACGGACAGCTTCAAAGGGATCGTCTTCCACATTGATTATCTTGAAAAAGTCGTTTAACAGAATTTTACCTTCAAAAACATAGGTTTTATCGTCTATCTGACGGAACATTGTTTCATCCTCGTCGCTCTCGTCCGTTATTTCTCCCACTATCTCCTCCAGCACGTCCTCGAGTGTAATAATCCCCGATGTGCCTCCGTACTCGTCGATAACGACAGCCATGTGTATCTTCTTTATCTGAAACTCCTTGAGGAGTTCGTTGATTTTTTTTGTTTCGGGCACGAAATGGACCGGCCTCATCAGCGACTGCCATTTGAAGGTATCGGGATTGTTTATGTACTGCAGGATATCCTTGGCATAAAGGATACCTTTGACCGAGTCGAAAGTTCCGGCATAAACGGGGATTCTCGAGAAACCCGACTCGATTATTGTTGATTTCACCCTGTTGAAACCCGACTGGATGTTGATAGCCGTCACATCTATTCTCGGGCACATGATCTCGCTTACATTTATGTTTCCGAAATTGACTATCCCCTTGAGGATCTTCTCATCCTCGTTTATGTTGTCCGACGCAAGATCAAGCGCTTCGGAAAGATTGTCCATACTGATTTTAGACTGCCTGTGACCTGTCCGTTTTTTTACAAATGACGCGGAGAAGATAAGAAGTGATGTCACAGGTTTGAAGAACTTTATAAGAAAGGCCATGGGATAGGCCATGAAAAGTGACAGTGGCAGCTGTTTCCTGGTAGCGAACACTTTTGGAATGACTTCACCGAGAAGCAGGATGATGAAAGTGATGACAAGCACCTCCAGAATAAGGCCCAGCAGGGGATTCCCGCTGAAATCGAAGAGAAGTGAACTTATAAAGGCCGCCAGAAGTACTGCTGCAATGTTTACAGTGTTGTTGGCAACGAGAATGGTACTGAGAAGGGTGTCGGGCGAGTCGCAGAGTTTCAGTACCATCGCGGCTTTCTTTGACTTATTGGCCTTTAGTTTCTCAATGTCTTCCGGGCGAAGTGAAAAGAAAGCCACTTCGGATCCTGACATAAGGGCTGATATAAAAAGCAGTATGATCAGGACCACCAGGCCCACGATCACTTTCAGATCGATGTGAACTTCAGCAAGATCCCTAAAAAGAGCGACAAATGTAATTGATATATCCGCTTCCAAATCCGACTGTTTTAGTACTGACTGCTAGAAGGGGAGGTCATCATCATCACCACTGGCTGTCTGGTAATCTTCAGCCTTTTCTTGAACTTCAGGAACTTCGGGTTCCTTAGTGACCTGAACGCTTCCCGCTGCTTCGCCGCTTGCCGGGGCAGAAGGTTTTTTGTCAAGAACCAGAAAAGTGTCGGCAAGTATCTCGGTAATATATTTGTTGTTACCTTCCTTGTCGACATACGATCTGGTCTTTATTTTCCCGACAATATAGAGCTGTGACCCTTTTTTGACGGTTTTTTCCGCCACTTCGGCCATTGCCCTCCACATGACTATGTTGTGCCATTCTGTGGTTGTTATGGCTTCTCCCTGCTGATTGTAATACGATTCACTCGTAGCCAGCGGGAAGGTAGCCTTGGCCACACCCTTGTCGAAATACCTGACAACAGGGTCCCTTCCTACGTTTCCAACTAAAATAACTTTGTTGATTGACATATAGTTATGTTTTTTTATCCTGGTTTTCCAAAACACAAAGTTAATAAAAATAAAGCTTACTGAAAGTAATGATCATATTTATGAGTAATATACATGTTCTCAGTATCTTAACCCAGCTCCGAATCGGGCTTCCCGACAGGCCTGAAATGGCTCATGGGTATGAAGACCTGCCAGCCGCTTAGCTATTCCATTGTATTTTAGACAATTTAAAAATTCAGATTAAAAAATTATTCTTTAACTAAATCAATATAAAATAAATAATATTTCTATATTTGCAGGGTTGAAAAAACTTATACTCGAAATAATTTGTTGAATTTTAAACTTCACGAAAATGACTAAAGCAGACATCGTTAATGAAATTGCCAAGAACACTGGTATTGAGAAGGTGACGGTTCAAAAGACTGTTGAAGCCTTTATGGATACAGTCAAGCATTCCATGATTAATGGTAACAATGTGTACCTGAGAGGATTTGGAAGCTTTATTGTAAAAAAGAGAGCAAAGAAAACAGCAAGGAATATCTCCAAAAACACCACTATAATAATTCCTGCACATTACATTCCTTCTTTCAAGCCTGCAAAATCATTCATAAACAAGGTTAAATCAAACGTTAAGAAATAAGTCCACATGCCAAGCGGGAAAAAGAGAAAAAGACATAAGATGGCTACCCACAAGCGTAAAAAACGCCTGAGGAAGAACAGACATAAGAAGAAATAAACGGGCTGGGTAGTCGTTTTTCTGATAACTAAACCTAAAGGTCATCCGATCTTTAGGTTTGTTGTATCAATACATGGAGTATCGTTGTGGATTATTGACTCAGTTTAGGAAGTAAAGTGGTAAATAAGGAGTTGATCATTGATGTTGGTGTGTCCGAAGTCTCACTGGCATTACTGGAAGACAAGCAACTGACAGAGTTAAACAGGGAGAAGAGAAACATAAAATTCTCCGTGGGGGATATTTACCTGGGGAAAGTCAAAAAGATAATGCCGGGTCTCAACGCCGCCTTTGTAAATGTTGGCTATGAGAGAGATGCTTTCCTTCATTACCTCGACCTCGGAGCTCAGTTCCGGACTCAGCATAAGTATTATCTCAGCGCGGTTCAGCGGCAGGGTCGTATCACCCCGATCCATAAAATCAAATGCGAGTCGGATATTGACAAGGACGGAAAAATTACCGATATCCTTACAACAGGGCAGACGGTAATCGTCCAGATAAGCAAGGAACCGATTTCAACAAAGGGTCCCAGGCTGGCATCGGAGATATCACTCGCGGGAAGACATTTAGTGCTGATACCCTTTTCCGACAAGGTTTCAATATCCTCCAAAATAGAGAGCAATGAGGAAAAAAACCGCCTCAAAACCCTGGTGCAGAGCATCAAGCCAAAAAACTACGGGGTTATTGTGCGAACCGCTGCCGAAGGAAAGAAAGTTGTGGTTCTCGATACCGAACTCAGGGAACTGGTGAAGAGATGGGAATCAGCTTTTAACTCTGTAAAAAAGGAGATAAAAACCCCAAGGCTCTTTATAGGGGAAATGAACCGCACAGGCACTATCCTGAGAGATATGCTGAACGTAACCTTCAACGGTATCCACATCAACGATGCCGTTCTGGCTGATGAGGTAAGGAATTACATCAGGGAAATAGCTCCGGAAAAGGAGAAGATTGTAAAAATCTACAACGGATCAATTCCCATCTTCGATCACTTTGGAGTCAACAAGCAGATAAAGGCTCTCTTCGGGAAAACTGTCTCGTTCAAGCATGGAGCATATCTTATTATAGAGCATACCGAAGCTCTCCATGTGATCGACGTGAACAGCGGTAACAGGTCGCGGTCGGGCAATGACCAGGAGGCAAATGCCCTGGAAGTAAATATGGAGGCTGCCAAGGAGATTGCCAGGCAGCTCAGGTTGCGTGATATGGGCGGGATTATTGTTATCGACTTCATCGACATGCAGACCAATGAGAACAAGCAGGCCTTGTTCGATAAGATGAAGGAAATTATGGCAGGAGACAGGACCAAGCATAACATCCTTCCCCTTACCAAATTCGGGCTGATGCAGATCACCAGGCAGCGCGTCAGGCCCGAAATGAAAATTGTAACCGATGAAGAATGCCCCGCCTGCCAGGGAACCGGACAGGTGCGCCCTACAGTTCTCTTCACCGATACCCTTGAAAAGGACCTGGCTTTTCTGGTCGATAAAATAAAAACCAGGGTAATTGTAATTAATGTTCATCCCTTCGTGGCCTCATATCTGAAAAAAGGGATATTCCCCCTGTACCTGAAATGGGATCTCAAGTACAAAATATTTATAAAGGTTCAGGCGGCGACTTCCTATCATATGCTTGAATACCACTTCTTTGACAGGGATAACAATGAAATTGACCTGGCCTGACAACTGATTATTCCGAACAGCAACACCCTCCTTTCCGCGAATTATACTGATTTATTACTTTTACAGGGTATTAACAGACATATATGATTAAAAGATATTCAGCCGCACTGCTTTTTTTCCTCCTTATCATCAGGGGAGCCCTGGCTCAGATACATGATCCGGTTACATGGACCTTCGGCTATGAAAAGAAGGGCGATACTGCCTATGAAATAATCTTCACAGCAGTGATCGAAGAAGGTTTCCATATCTATTCAATGGATATACCTGAAGGAGGACCGATTCCTACATCATTTTCCTTCAACGAAGCGGTGGATTACAGCCTTGATGGGGAAAGCTATGAGGTGACAAGTCCCGAGGAGCTTATGGATGAAGCTTTCGGTTTTAAGATCAAATCATTCCGCGACAAGGCCGAATTCAGGCAGAAGCTGAGCTCTCAAAGCCCTTCCTTCACCGTGTCGGGTACGCTTAACTTCATGTCGTGCAGCAATACAAGCTGTTCTCCGCCAAAGGATGTTGAGTTTTCTGTCACTGTCGGGGAAGTAGCTTCAACAAGCCCGGTTAAGGCTGCCGGAACGACAGATACCCCAACGGAAAACCGGAAGCAGGGAAAGGGTTTGCTTAAGTTCTTCCTTGTTTCGCTTCTGGCAGGATTTGCAGGGGTTCTTACTCCATGCGTATTCCCCATGATTCCCATGACGGTGGCTTTCTTTTCGCGGGGTTCGGAAAGCAGGGCCAGGTCGATAGTGAAGGCGCTGATATTCGGAATTTCTATTGTACTTATCTATTCGCTCCTGGGAGTTATAGTATCGCTCACAAGCGCGGGAGCAGGGTTTGCAAACACCCTGAGTACCCACTGGATACCCAATCTGCTGTTTTTCCTGCTCTTCGTGGTTTTCGCGATTTCATTCTTCGGGGCTTTCGAGATAGTATTGCCAAACAAATGGGTTTCAGGAGCCGACTCGAGGGTCGACAGGGGTGGCCTTATTGCTTCCTTCTTCATGGGACTGACAACTGTCATAGTGTCGTTCTCATGTACCGGTCCTATAGTGGGAGCTTTGCTGGTTGAAGCTGCTTCGGGCGATGTCCTGAGACCAAGTATAGGAATGCTCGGCTTCGGTCTGGCTTTCGCACTTCCTTTCACGGTATTTGCACTATTCCCCTCAATGATGAGAAAAATGCCGAAATCGGGAGGTTGGCTTAATTCGGTTAAAGTCGTGCTGGGATTCATTATGCTTGCATTCAGTCTGAAATTCCTTATGACCATCGATTCGGTCTATTCTTTCAAAATACTTTCGAGGGATATCTTCCTGGCAATCTGGATAGTTATTTTCAGCCTTATGGGGCTTTACCTCATGGGCAGGATAAAATTCAGGTACGACAGCGACCTGCCTTATATAGGCGTTTTCCGTTTATTCCTGATAATAGCGGTCTTCTCATTCGTTGTCTACCTGATTCCCGGTTTGTTCGGGGCTCCTCTCAAAGGCCTGTCATCATTTCTGCCCTCCGTGGAGACATCCAAATTCAACCTGACCAGGATTCAGTCGGAAAACAAGACATCGCCGGTACTTCCTTCCGCCAATCTGTTCGTGAGCGGGCTTTGTTCCGAACCTCTTTATGATGATATCTTTGAAATGCCGCTGGGCCTTTCGGGTTATTTCGACTTTGAACAGGGCCTTCAGTGTGCAAGGGAACAGGGGAAACCGGCCCTTATCGATTTCAAAGGACATGCCTGTGCAAACTGCAAGGTAATGGAAGCCAGGGTGTGGTCGGATCCGAAGGTTCTGGAACGACTCAGTAATAATTTCGTGATTATTGCCCTTTACGCGGATGACCGGACTGTTCTTCCTGAAAATAAATGGATCACTTCAAAGGTCGACGGCAAGGTGAAGAAAACCATAGGTAAGATCAATGAAGACCTGGAGATTTCCTTATTCAAGACCAACGCGCTTCCTCTCTATGTTATCGTTGATCACGAAGGGAATCCCCTTAATCAGCCGATGCCTTCCAACCTGAACACCGAGGAATATATACAGTGGCTGGATGAAGGCCTTGCACGATTCAATGCACTTTAGTTGCGCGGCAAAAGCCATTTAATTTCGTGGCCCTTTAGTTTCGTGGCCCTTTAGTTTCGTGGCAATTACCCTTTAGTTGAGGCGGATATTCCCCCTGTTGGCTTCAATCATCAGGCGCCCCCGCGAATCGCCGGAACCTTTCTTGCCCGTGATGATGTATTCCTTCCTTTTTTCGTTTACAAGCTCTTCCCTGGATCTTGTATTTCTTCCCGGAAGAACAACAGATGAGTTGACATGCCTTATCTCGAAATCCCACGAAGCGGAGGGATCAAAGTCAGCTTCTATATCGGTATAGGCTGATTTCAGAACAATGTTTTTAAAACTCCCCGAGACCCTTTTGATGTTGATGTTTCCCGATTTCAGGTCAAGATCAGCCTCTTTCGAGAGCCTGGCTATGCTGTATTCGGAAAACCAGGAGACTCCTTTCAGTGTTGAAATATCATCTATAAAGAACTTGTCCCTGCGCGATTCAAGTTCAACCATGCCTGCCTTTCCCAGATCAAATTTCGTCGAAGTGCTTTTCAGCTCAAGTTCATCACAGCTGTTTACTTTTATCCCGGAAAAACTTGTAATAATCCTTGCCGACTTTAGTGAGCCGATTTCGGCATCACCCAAGTTGAGTTTAAGATCGGCGATCCGGTTCAGCGAATTTGCCCTGAAATTACCGTTTGAAAGATCAATTGACAATGTTCCGGAATTATCATCAACCGTAATGTCTCCAAACTGGTTCCTGATGTCAATGTCAATATATTCAGGGACAGTAATGTAATAACTGATCTTCACCTTCGATCCATAGTCGATTATTTTTTCCGTGAAACTCTTGAAAGTCTCAAGAAGAACAGTGGCTTCACGTTCAAAAACCGTCTCGGCCCTTATCAGGGAACCCTTCTCCGTTATGCTGACATCTATGCCTGAGATCAGCTTGTCAAGCTTCTCCCTGTCGGGAGCAAAGGCCTCAATTTCTGCCTTGATCAGCGCTGATTCCCTGTCCCATTTCGTGATGTATATGTCGCCGTACCTGTTTACGATTTCAAGTTTTGTTCCCCGTCCCGCCGGGAGAGTTTTTTCAAAGCTCCTGTTGGCAGATTCGTTCTGAGCAGCCAGAGGAAGGAATGGAAAAAGAAAACATACAACAAGCGTCGGAATTGATCTCATGGCGGTGTGGACTTAAAAACGTTTATCAAAGTGTGTATAATAAGGTTTAAATTACGAATTTAAAAAAGTATTTAAAGATCATTGTAAAGACGTGCATAATATGAAAAAGTTACATGCAAAAACTGAACATGGCTACCCTGGCCGGGTTCGGGCGGACAGGTTTTTTTCCGTGTTAAATTGTGTTAAATGCAGGTTGTCAGTAAGTTTGATAAGTCATTTTGATTATATTGCATAAAAAAATACCCGAATACCCATGAACAGAGTCATCTGTTTTTCTTTTTTAGTAATCGTGATGCTAACTGCCTGTGCCGATGATCAGGACAGGCTGCTTAGAAAAGCCGCCAAGATCCATGAAAGGATACTGACGGTCGACACTCATTGCGACACACCCATAAGTATCGCGATGTCAGATTTCGATCTTGGAGAACGTCACACGGAAGGCTGCGTTGATTTTCCAAGGATGAAGGAAGGCGGACTCGATGCCGAGTTTTTTGCAGTGTATACCGGCCAGGGGCCCAGGAATGATTCCGCCTTCAATGCCGTATACCTGTCTGCTCTGGATATACTGGACAAGATCCGGAGAAATGTTGAGAAATACCCGGAGATGGCTGGTATTGCCACTTCTCCGGAAGATGCCTTCAGGCTCAAGAGAGAGGGAAAGTTGTCGGCATTTATCGGCATAGAAAACGCGTATCCCCTGGGAAAGGATATCTGCAGGGTAAAAACCTTCTACGACCTGGGAGCCAGGTATATTACCCTTTCGCACACCAGGAACAATGATGTTTGTGACTCCTCCACCGATCCGAAAGGCCCTGAGCATAACGGGCTGTCAGAATTCGGAAAGGAGGTGGTCAGGGAGATGAACCGCCTGGGCATGATGGTTGATGTATCACATATTTCCGACAAGGCATTTTATGATGTGCTGGAGATCACGACTGTACCGGTCATTGCTTCACATTCCTCATGCAGGGCCCTGTGTGAATCACCCAGGAACCTTGATGATAATATGCTTCTCGCCTTAAAGGATAACGGAGGTGTAATACAGATATGCATTCTCAGCGATTATCTCAAGATACCCGATCCCAACCCGGTACTGGATGCAAAAATCAGGGAGTTTTCAGAGAAATACGGTGATCTTTCAAAATTGGAGGAGGAAGAAAAGAAAGCTGCCAGGGAAGAATACAGGGCGATCAGGGCGAAGTACAGAAAACTTGCAAGCGTAAAGGATGTGGTTGATCATATTGACCATGTGGTACAGGTTATCGGCATCAACCATGTAGGCATCGGCACCGACTTCGACGGCGGCGGCGGAGTGGAAGGATGCATGAGCGTGGCTGAAATGATGAATATTACCATCGAATTGCTGCACAGGGGCTATTCCAGGTCTGAAATCGCGAAAATATGGGGCGGCAATATTGTAAGGGTGATGAAGGAAGTCGATTCAAAAAAGACCTCCATACCGCGTACCGCACGCGGCACGCCTGTTTCAGATTTTCTTTACCCTCGAAAACCTCAGCATCTTTAGAAGCCAGCCCGGAAGGGGTTTGTAGCCCATCTTGTTTTTAAGGTTCAGGTACCATCCCAGCCTTTTTGATATCCTCAGTTTATGAGATTCAACAAACTCAAGCAGTATCCCGTCGGGATCTTCAATATAGGCGAAATGTCCGGCGGCATCTCCCATTTCCAAACTGTCGCCGTTTTTTGAATCCATACTGTCGACTACGAAAGGATAGCCGAGACTGGTGCAGTATTCCCTGAGCTCGTCCATTTCGAAGATGTCGAAGCCGATATGAATGAATCCCGGATCGCCCCAGAAACGGTCCTGGAAGATTCTTTTACCCGGATTGCCGGGGGCGCTGATCAGTTCTATAACACTTTGCCCGAAAATCCTGTTGAAATAGCCTGAGAAGGGAATTGTCCTTTTGAGAAGTACCCTGCGCAATTCCTTTTCTCCGCCCGGGAGTGAGGCCAGATCGGGAAAAATCCCTGTTTTGTCATAAACAACCCGATCATAGCCGAGGATATCCGAATAAATCGTGAGCGACTTGTCTATATCCGTAACTCCAAAGATGGCTCCGTAGGCACCGCCACTTATCTTGTTCTCATTCATGAACCAGTTGTTACCCTCCAGGATCTGGAAAAGGTTGCCGAAGGGATCTCTGATGAAGAATGTCAGCTGACCTGCCGGATCCTGAGCCGGTTCCCCGCTGAGTTCGCAGCCCTTATCCCTGTAAAATGAATATGCTTCAGCTATGTTCTTGACCTTGATCTTGCATACAAGTATTCCAAGGTCGCCCAGTCTGATCTCTTCCTTGATACTGACAGGTTTCCTTTCCGTGTACTGCCATACTTCAAAGCCGCCACCGCTCTGCAGGTTCAGGGCAAGAATAGCATGCCTGCGCTGGGCAACGTTGCCGGTGTAGGGAAGCATAAGGCTGGCTTCAGTCCTGTCGTCGAAAACACGGCAGTCAGTTCCAAACATCCTGCTGTACCATCTCCAGGCTTCCCCGAGATCTTTAACACCTATTCCTACCTGCTGAATCCCGCCCAGTTTGTATTTCTTCATTTCAATAATCCTTTTTATAAAGTTAGTTTTTTACCTTGTCGGCAATCCTGAAAAACAGCCATGGCCAGATTCTCCTTATATAAAGCATAAGGAGTTCAGTCTTTCCGACAAGTATTTCTCTCTTGTTTCTTACAATGCCATTTATTATTGTTCTTGCCGCCAGTTCAGGAGAAATTCCGTTTGCCTGGCCGTCGTCCATTTTGCCATATTCCTTTCCGTCCTTGTCGAGCGCGTGAAGGGATATGTTCGTTCTGACCCTACCGGGTATGATAACTGATGTTCTTATCCTGTTTTTCTTGTTTTCAAGAAAAAGTGTCTCAAAGAATCCGTGCAAAGCCTGCTTGGATGCCGAGTATGCCGACCGCAGCGGAAATCCGAAGCGGCCAGATATGCTGCTTGTGGCCAGAATGTGGCCCGATTTCCGGCTTATCATGTACGGGAGAACTGCCTTGCTAAGGGCAATCGTACCAAAATAGTTGATTTCAAATATTTTCCTGTCGAGCCAGAGGGGAGTTTCTTCAATTCTCGATCGCTGGCTGATACCTCCAATATTAAGCAGGTAATCGATATGCCCGAAGGAATCCACAAGCTCTTTCACCAGATCTCCTATGGCTGAAGTATCGGAAAGGTCGAAGGGGACGCACTTTACTGAATCAGGCCTTGAGCATTCTTTTCTTACAGCTTCGAGACCCTCCGGATCGTTTGAAGAGGCAATGATATTTGCTCCCAGGACTGAGAATTCCTTTACAAGCGCCGCACCAATGCCCGAAGATGCCCCTGTAATCCAAACTACCTTATCCTTAAATGCTTTCTTCCTGTTCATCTTTTAAATCCGATACATGCGAAATCAACTCATCATAATTCTTCCTCAGAGTTAAATAACTCCTGTTTTTCTCCCTGATGTATTTTCTTACCCTGAAGCCACCGATTATCCTTCTTATGAGAAGGTTCCAGCTCCAGGCGAAAAGTCCTGAGAGCGGAATGGCAATAAAGACAAGCGCTGCAATCCACCAGGGTGAGAAGATCAAAAGGCAGAGGATAAGATATAAGGGAAGGAATATGAAGGCGAGGGCGAAGGATATGACAAAGCGCATCGAGCTGTGAAACTGCGGGTCCTTTGTTCTCCTGATCTGAAGTTCAGGCGGGGCGAAGATGGAAAGAGTGAATATATTTCCGAAAAGCCAGAGCGGAAAAGTTGCAAGCAGTCCGGCCATACCGGCTATATGCCAGCCCAGTGGATGCTTTTTCTTTTCAAGCACCTTGTAGCTGACCTTAAGCTTCTCAGCCTGTTTCTTCACGTCGAGACTTAGGGAGCATATACGGCTGTATTTCTCCTGATCGTTTTTCTTGAGCTTGTTCAGCCGGCTGATAAGAATCCTGTCGCGGAATAGTTTCGGGAACCTGATGTCGTCGCTGTATTTGCCGTTGACAATGCTTCTGAGCTCATCGATGGCTTCATAGTCGTCGACTGACGCGATATGAACCATAAGTTTCTTTATCTCTTCCGAAAGTCTTTCCCTGAGCTTGTTAAGGGCTTTTTCAGGGGCTTCCCTGTAGAGCTGATGGTATTCCGACACTTCTATCGGCTTGCCATAGACCACGGTGAGCACCTGTCTTACCCTGCGGTAGTTAGTATACTCCAGGCCGACAGGTATGATTTTTATGTTAAGCAAGAAATTCTCCGTTTCTTCAGCCTGGAACGCAACACGGCAAATACCCTTTTTGAGCTGGCGGAGCCGCCTGAAACCTGCATGGTCGCCTTCGGGAAGTATTACCAGCCCGTTCTTGTTCTTTATGACATCGATGGTTTTAAGGAATATCTCGTCATTGCCTTTAAGAGCGCTGAAGCCGTCGCGTATCCGGTATACCGGAAGTATCTTCAGGAAATAGAGAAATGAAGCGATGGCTTTCCTTTTGAAAATATCGGAACGGGCCAGAAATATCAGCTGTCCCGAATGGGTGAATACAACTGCAAGTGCATCCATCAGGGCATTCTGATGGTTGGGGGCAAAAATAAGATGATCGTCGAGATTTATATTTTTTCTTCCTATGGCTATTACTTTCCTGTAATAGATACTATTATGCCAGAACCCTACTGCTTTTTTAAACAGGGCATAGCGCTTCGAATATTTTTCAATGTTCTCTTTTCCCATACAATCAGTTAATGCAAATTGCGGGGTTTTCTGTTAAAATCCCTAAAGGTAGGAAAAATAGCAGGATAATGGTCACACGGGAGTAATTTGATACCCGGGGAAGTCAATAATACGTCTTTTTACCACCATTTCAGACGGATCCCAGGTCGTCGATGAACCGATCGAGATTTCGTCTTTCCTTTTTTGTCGGCCTGCCGAGTCCTCTTTGCCTGAAGCCGGGATATAAGGAACGGCTCATCTCAAGCTTTATCTTCTCCTCCTCAGGTGTCAGGTCTTCAATATAATCTGCTGCAAGTTTCGCCGAAACCCGGTTTCCTAATGGTTTGATGACACGGATTGTATAGCTTGCCGGTGGCTTCCTTATAGTTATAATCTCGTTGCCGCTTATTATCCTTGACGGTTTTACCGGGATGCCGTTGATGCTTACCCTACCCTTTTTGCATTCCTCTGTGGCCTGGCTCCTGGTTTTGTAGATCCTGACCGACCAGAGAAATTTATCAATCCGGACATCGGGTGTTTCAACTTCGGGACTCATCGGCTTCCTTTTCTTTTTTGCCTTCTTTCTCTTGATCTTTCAATGCAGGCAGTTTAGACATCCTGTTGAAAGCAGTCATTGTCAGTTCGGTTCCGACCACACCGAAGGATTTTATCATATCAACCACTATTCCAATACGTTCCTTAATCAGGTCCTTCTCCTCGCCTGTCCATCTGCCGAGGACATAGTTTACCTGGTTTCCTTTTCTGAATTCGTTGCCTATGCCTATCCTGATACGGGCATATTCGTTTGTCCCAAGGACAGAGTTTATATGTGCAAGCCCGTTATGGCCGCCATCGCTTCCCTTCGGTCTCATCCTTATGCTTCCCAGCGGGAGGGCCAGGTCGTCGACAATTACAAGAAGCTTTTCGACCGGAATGTTTTCCTTTTTGAGCCAGTATCTTACCGCGTTGCCGCTGAGATTCATGTATGTCGATGGCTTGAGAAGGACGAAATTCCTTCCCCTGTGTTTTGCTTCCGCGACGAAACCATATCTCCTGTCGCGGAAGGAAACAGCCGATTCAGCCGCGAAGGCATCGAGCACGGTAAAGCCGATATTGTGACGGGTATCGCTGTACTCGTCGCCAATATTGCCCAGGCCAACTATCAGATATTTCATGTTGCCTGTCGGTTATGAGGAAACTTGTTCTGCTTCTTTCCTTACTTCGCCTCGTCGGCAGGAGCTGCTGCTTCGGCGGCTTCGCCGGCTGTATGTTCAGCTTCAGCCTCACCCTCTTCCTTGGATACAACACGCGAAGTGGCTACTGATAGGACTGTGGCAATCCTGGGATCAATAAGTTCAATCTTATCGTATTTGAGATCTCCAACCCTTATTGAATGGTTGACTTTTAAGTTGGTGATATCTATCGGAAGTGATTCGGGAATATCACTTGCAAGGCCCCTTACCTTAAGATGCCTTCTTTTTATCCTGAGCTTGCCGCCGGCCTTGACACCAACCGAATCGCCGGTGATTTGTATAGGCAGGGCTATAATTATTGGCTTGTCATCAACAACCTCAATAAAATCTATATGAGTGACCTTGTCAGTAACCGGGTGGAACTGAATGTCCTGCATTACTATCCTGTATTCCTTTCCTTCAAGGTCGAGCCTGACGATATGGGCATCGGGGGTGTAAACAAGCTTTTTGAAGCTGTTCTCATGGGCATGAAAATGAATATTTTGCTCCTTACCATAGATCACGCACGGTACATTGCCTTCCTTCCTTGTTTTCTGCGAACTTTTCTTTCCAAGTTCGGTCCTGAGAGAACCTTTGATTTCAATTGTCTTCATTAGAGATGATTTGTGTGCTACTCAGAGCTGACGCCACGACAGCTCCCCATTACACGTTCGACTTTTAAAAAACGGCCTGCAAATATATTACAAAGGATTCAGAATACAAAATTAGTGCTTATTGACTGATTAATGTTGACTGCCTGAATCGTATTAGCAAGAATCTCAGCTATTGTCAGCACTTTTATTTTTGATGAGCTACGCTTAAGAGGCACCGAATCAGTAACCACGAGTTCGGTGAGGGGAGAGTTTTCAATTCGTTCAACGGCATTTCCGGAAAGGATGGGATGAGTGGCAAAGCCCCTTATGCTCAGGGCGCCCCTTTCATGAATCTTTTGGGCGGCAAGTACCAGAGTTCCTGCCGTATCGACCATATCGTCTATTATTATCACATTCCTGCCTTCCACATCACCCAGAACCGACATCTCCTCGATAACGTTGGGTTTCTTCCTGAGTTTATAGCAAAGTACCATTTCGGTATGAAGATGCCTCGAATAGGCATTGGCTCTTTTCGAACCTCCCATGTCGGGAGCCGATACCGTCAGGTTTTCGAGCTTCAGATTTTCAATATAGGGGGCAAAGATTGCCGACCCGTACAGATGATCGACAGGCACGTTAAAGAAGCCCTGTATCTGATCGGCATGAAGGTCCATGGTTATGATCCGGTCAACACCGGCTGTCCCGAGAAGATCGGCAGACAATTTTGAACCTATCGAAACTCTCGGCCTGTCTTTTCTGTCCTGCCTGGCAAATCCGAAATAGGGAATAACGGCTATCACCTTGTATGCAGAAGCCCTCTTTGCAGCATCAATCATAAGGAGAAGTTCAAAAAGGTTGTCAGCCGGAGGATTGGTCGACTGAACGATGAAAACCATGTTGCCCCTTACTGATTCATCAAAACAGGGTTGAAATTCTCCATCCTTGAACTCGGTAACCGAACTCTTTCCAAGCTCTGTTCCCAGTTCGGCTGCAATCTTTTCTGCCAGATGCCTTGAAGCCCTGCAGGAAAAAATCTTCATAGGTGCCTTACCGTACATCTCCTTTTATTTTTAATCTTTTAATAATGATATTTTAAGAATACAAAAATAGAAATTCTCCGCCATAAGACTAAGAGAATGAATAATTCTTCAAAGTTACTTCAATAAATGAAAGTATTTCTTCTTTCCCGGTTCCGTCAACAGATGAGGAGATAAAGGTGGTGGGAAGTGTTTCCCAGACCTTTAGCATCTCGGTGTCGTGAACTCTTCTGATTTTTTCAAGCGCTGTGCCGGAGATCTTGTCCGTTTTGGTGAATACCCTGGCAAAAGGAACCCGGTTGATGCCAAGGAACTCCATGAAAGCCATATCGGACTTCTGGGGCTCATGCCTGGAATCGAGGAGTACGAACAGACAGACAAGGTTTTCTCTTTTTAAAATATATTCCTCAGACGATTTTACCCATTTCTCCCTCATCCCGGCCGATACTTTTGCATACCCGTAGCCCGGAAGGTCCACAAGAAACCATTCCTGGTTGATAAGGAAATGGTTTATGGTCCTGGTCTTCCCCGGATTGCCCGAGGTTTTTGCCAGCTTCGAATATCCCGTCAACAGGTTGATAAGCGATGATTTTCCAACATTTGAGCGTCCGATAAAAGCGAATTCAGGCTTCACCGGTTCCGGGCATTGCGTCAAAGTAACGCTGCTTCCGATGAATGAAGCTGAACGTATGATCATAAGGCACCTGTTTTATTTCAGATCGTTGTAGGGAAGAGGGATCTTTTTCAAGGTCAGGTAACTATTGCCAAAATCGGTAACTATCGCTGCAATGACGCTAACATGATCAGGCTGGGGAGTGCCTGATTTCTTCAGGTCGATGAAAGATTTGTCGTTAACCGGAGGTATCAGTTTGCATATTGTGGTATCAAAGACCCCGTTGGTGAATTCACCAATGTAAAATTTGACCTTTCTCTTCTCATCGGAGATACTCAGGTTTAACCTTACTTTTCCTGATTTGTTGTAATTATCATCGAATGAATACACTATTTCAGGATAGTTCTTCTGCAATCTTCCGTTCCGGTCATATTCCTCCATCTCAGGTGTTCTCATCCCTTTTATGAAGTTCAGCCTGGCTCTTACCTTTCCCGTCCGGTAGTACTGCAGCTGTGTCCCGTGGATGGTGTCATTCCTGTAAGGTGTGGACCTGAATACCTGGCCTTCGAGGTAATATTTCCTGGCCGAATCTTCGCGAACCCCGTTCTCATACCAGAAGGTCTGATTCAACTGGCCACCCTGGTAGTAGGTTTTCGTTTCCCCGTTAAGGATACCGTTCCTGAAACTTGCTTCCTTTACAAGTATTTTGTTGGAGAAGTATTGTTTTATGCCGGTAAAACCGGTGTCGGGCACCGTGATGGTGTCAGCCGCGGAATCCTGAGTTTTTTTCATGGATCCCTTGCCTCCGCAAGCTGCCATTATCAGCAGCAGGAGCAAAACCAGTAAGGAGTTTAATGCTTTTGTCATGACTTTATTCAGTAAGTTTTATAGACCCTGGTTAATGTATATCTCAAGCAAACCGGCTTTCGGTTCCGGTATCAGTTCAACATTGGTGATGGAAGCCGGAATGAGGACGGTTTCACCGCGGATCACGGTTTCCGTTCCTGTATCCCAGCGAATGATAAACCTGCCTTCGGTGCAGAGGTAGACAACAAATGAATCAATTAAATTGTAATCCCTGTTAATTCCCCTGTCGAAGTTTATGATGTTGGCATCGAAGTATTTGCATCTGACAAGCTCTGAAGGCTTATTTGGAAGTAGCTTGTTGATTATTTTGCCGGAACCGGTCTCGTTGAAATCAATGGCATCGAGAGCAAGATCGGTGTGAAGTTCCCTCGGTTTCCCGTCTGAACCCTTCCTTCCCCAGTCGTGTATCCGATAGGTGATATCCGATGTCTGCTGAATCTCCGCGAGGACTATCCCTGCACCGATGGCATGTATTCTACCCGCGGGTGTGAAGAATGTATCGCCCGGTTCCGCCGGTTCCGCGTTCAGAAGTTCCCCGATTGTACCTGCTGCAATCGCATCAATATATGATTCACGCGAAACAGGCCCTGAGAATCCTGTATATATCCTGGCGCCGCTTTCGCTGCTCAGTATATGCCACATTTCTGTCTTGCCGTAGGCATTGTGACGCTCCCTGGCAAGATCATCACCCGGATGAACCTGTACCGAAAGATCATCCCTCGCTTCTATAAGCTTTATCAGCAGGGGAAATTCGATACCGAATTTTTCATAAACCGACTCTCCGGTGATGTCACCCATGTAGACCTCTATTATTTCTTCAATATTGTTGCCTGCCAGGAATCCGTTGCTTACAACCGACAGGTTATCTGAAACAGCCGAGATTTCCCAGCTTTCGCCTATGTTTTTCAGGTCTCCCTGATATTTCCCGTAGTTTTCCGACAGTGACTGGCCTCCCCAGATCTTTTCTTTAAGGATGGGTTCGAATTTCAGAGGATATAATTCCGACATCAGTGCAATTTGTTATTTTTGAGCTATCTTGTAATCTACAAAAATAATAATAAATGCTTATTGTAGGTATAGCCGGGGGAACCGGATCGGGAAAAACAACCGTGGTGCGCAAGGTTATGGAAAAGCTGCCCAGTGAACAGGTGGTTGTAATTCCGCAGGATGCTTATTACAAGGATAATGGGCATATCCCTCTGGAAGAACGACAGAAAATTAATTTCGACCATCCCGACTCGCTCGAGTTCTCCCTGCTGATCGATCATATTCAAAAGCTGAAGGAAGGACAAAGCATAGAGATGCCTATATATTCCTACCTCACCTGTCTCAGGTCGAAGGAAACGATCACGATAAAGCCTTCGAGGGTTGTGCTTGTAGAGGGAATAATGATCTTGTGCGACAGCCGGTTGAGGGAGATGTTCGATATCAAGGTATTTGTCGATGCCGATGCCGACGACCGTCTCGGGAGAGTAATCCAGAGGGATATTGTTGAAAGAGGCCGTTCGGTGATGATGGTCCTCGAGCGCTACCATGAGACTGTCAAGCCGTCGCATCTGCAATTCATCGAACCTACTAAAAGATATGCAGACATAATCATACCCGGCGGCGGTGATAACCAGGTTGGTATTGGCGTTCTGGTTTCAATAATTGAGAAGCACCTTCAGGAAGAATCTTAGACTTTAATGCGGATGGGGGTATGGGAAGAATAAGAAAAGCACAGGGCACAGGGCACAGAGACATGATGCGAGGCTCGAGGCGTAAGGTCAACAAAAAGGACACTAAACGTTTAAACTAAATTTGCTTTGAACTGCACCTCGAACCGCGTGCCGTTCCGTTATAACAATGTTATAACATATTTCGGGGTCTTATTTCTGACAGTCAACTACATTGGAAGAGACCGCAAGACCGCAAGACCGCATGACTGCAAGACTTATTTTGATTACCTGTCGGCATCTGCTTTGTTGTCCGAAAATTTTGTGAAGATGAGGTATTTTGTATAAAATACTTACTTAATTTTATAATTGATTGGCCGATAATAATCATTAATATGAAACCTACGTGATTGAATTCATACACAAACACTTATGAATATGATTTTCAAACATGTGGGTTCCCTGTCTGCCGACAGGCAGGCATCATACCGCTAAAATCAGGATTATATTATGATGAAAAATACTAAGCTCATTATACTCTCTCTTTTGTTGATCGTATCATGTAAACATGAGGAGGGCAATTATTATAGATTTAATCCTGCTACACTGAAAGAAGGCAGGTTACTTCTAAGTCAAATAGCTGACGACATCAGTTATATACCCTTAAAAGACATAAATCTGGGATTAGTATATAACAATTTTCAGTTTTCGGATGAATCATTTTTTTTATCTGTAAAAGATATAGGTGTATTGCAATATTCCTATAGCGGTAACTTGTTGAATAATATTGGTTCAGTTGGCAGAGGACCAGGACAATATATTTTTCATGTATTTTTTTCAATTGATGAAAAGGCAAAACATATTTATGTGCTTGATCAAAACAGCAATATAAAAGTCTATTCTGAAACGGGCAGATTTTTAAGGGATATACATACATCTGAGTATGGCACTTTTGTTAATGCTTTTAATACTTATAATTCCAGGCTGTTCCTTTCATTTTCGATGAAAGAAGGCAGCTCCCAATACAAATGGATAATTATTGATTCTGTGGGAAACATTGTTAAGAAGAAACAAAGAAATAGTCCACCATATAAAAGCAGCATTGGAGATAATGGCGGGACATACAAGTTTAATGGATGCATTTATTATTGGAATCTTTTTTCAGATACGGTTTTTTATGTTAATCAAGATTTCGAGGAAAAACCAGCTTTTATCGTGAGTCCGGGGAGCCATCGTTTACCGGAGTCAAAGAACCTCTCAATGGATAAACTCATGGAATACATGAAGATTGAAAAGATATTTGAATCAGAGCGTTACCGCTTTATTAAATTCTATTACTCTCCTGAAAAGAATTGTTTGGCTATTATTGATAAGAAGACAGGTAAGTCAAACATAATCTATTTAGAATCACAAAAAGAGGGATTTTTTTATAATTATACGGGTGGAATCGATAACGATTTGGATAATGGGATAGCTTTTCTTCCAAAGGATTATTTTTTACAAAATTCAAAAGAGTTTTTAATTGATTTGATTTATCCTTACCAAATTAAAACTCATATTTTGAGTGAGCATTTTAAAAGCTCGGTCCCCAAATATCCCGAGAAGAAACAAGAACTTGAAAAGCTTGCAAACAGCCTTAAGGAAACGGATAATCCGGTGCTGGTACTGGTCAGGCTGAAGGATTAATGCAAGAAAAGCACAGGACTCAGGGCACGGGGCACAGGGCACGGGGCACAGGGCACAGAGCACGGGGCATAGGGCACAGGCCGCAGGGCGCAGGGCTCAGAGCGCAGGGCACAGAGGAAGAAGCTCAGGGATCAGGGCTCAGAGCACAGGGCGCAGGGCACAGGGGAAAGTGACAGGTCTTGCAAGTCGTGCAGGTCATGCAAGTCTTGCAAGTCTCTTTTAATGAGGTATTTGACTACGCTAAACACTTAACCCTGAACGCTTTAATGACAATTATCAATTATCAATTATCAATTAACAATTAGCAAATGACGCGAGGCTCGAGGCGCAAGGTCAACAATGAAATAAGCTTAAGTTCAACCGGTGTACAGTTTTTTATCAGGTTTTTTCTGATAATTCCCTTATTTCACTGTTTTTTTATTTCATGCATATCACTCTGATTGACGAAATTTATTATCGTTAGTATCCCGATGCTGTTAATGGATTCATTTTTTACTTTTTCAGGAGTTCCGAAAGATTTACTTTATCATAAGCCTTTTTGCCGAAAGCTGCATAATACTCAAGCTTTACCGTTCCTTTCTTTTCATCGGTTTTTATCAAAGCATATCCGGGCAGATCTGTCTGTTTGTAATATGTCACAAATTCGGCTTCTTCAGCAAGAATTGCTTTCCTTGATTCAATCGTGGAGGGTTCCCAGTCCGGGACATTTTCTGCCAGCGAAGGACCATATCGGGTAATCAGTTTATCCGGTTTAACATAGTCTCTGTCATTTACTACACTTATTACCATCACCTGTACGACCGGACCATAAGGGGTGTTTCTCCTTACCACTGAATATCTGTGCAGGTGAGCACATAAAACGATAGCCTTGTTACGCGCTATTACTTCGAGCAGCTTCTCCCTCCGGGCCGGATCGCGTCTAAGTGTATGCCAGCACCTTTCAGTGACCGGTATGACAGGTTCATGGATTGCAACAAATTTAAAAACGGCGTCTGATGAAGTGAGTTCTTCGTCCAGGAATTTAACCATATCGGTACTTTTGTCCCACGGATCAATACAGGTGATCTGAATATTACCGGAACGGTATGTATAACTGGCATTTATTATCCCGGAATTTCCGGTCTGCTTTCTCAACAGCGGAGTATAATGCCTCAAAAAGGACTCTCCGGCTCCCGGTCCCGTTATATCATGATTCCCTTTTGCAATTATCCATGGCACTCCTGTTTCAGCATTTTCAACTGCTCTGACTATTTCCCTGGCCATCTGATCAGCTTTCTCCTCCGTCCCGGCAAGCCCTTCTGAAAGATCTCCCAACTGTATAAGGGCTTTGACCTGTGGCCTGACAGTTAAAACCTTGTTTCTTAAAACCGACATAAAATCATCCCAGTTATTTTCAGTTATCTCAGTATATTCCTTTACCTGCCTCAGATCATCTGGTTTATCCTTCAGCCAGTTCATATCGTGTAAACCGATATTGTCATAATGAAGATCACCCAAAACTATGATAGTACTTTTCTGCCCTGAGGAAAGATGACCGGTAATAACCAGTAAAAGAAAAAGAATAATCGTTTTCCACATGATATTGTAAAAAGCCAAATTTATTAAATTCTGAGGAAGGTGCCCCATTCGAACAGGTTACAGCCCACTCCTATAAGCAGGGCTTTATCGGTCTTAGCCTTTTCAGCAGCTCTGGTTTCTCTGAGCAGCTTCCAGAAGTCCTTTTCATTCATCCTGTCGTATGGTGGAAAGCCTAATCCTCCCCAGCTGACTCTTAATTTATCAAAGTCAATATTCCTGTAATCAGTAGGGTAAGCGTCAACATAAGAAAAAATTACCTGGTCAAAGAAGGTTGCTCCGACAGGCATTTTAGCTATATATTCACCGGTTGGTCCCGGAGCAAGCCAGTTCCAACGGCTTGTTTCTCCGGATTGAACCATAGCGGATATAAGCACGGTACGACCCGGATAAGTTCAAGCTCCTGCCAGTAACTATCATAATTATTAAAGAACCTGCCAATATCAAGAACATCAACTTTAAATAATTCAAGGATTTCCATATCAGGTTGTATCACCTCCTGCTATTACATCATATACATGGTTCTTCAGGTCGAGGCCCAGGTATTTTATCAGATTGTGATATGCAACAGCCGATATGCCGGAGCTTGGTGTTGCACCCAGATCAACATATCTGATTCAATATTAAAAAGCACCTGCTAGCGTTTCAATAATAACACAGCAATCCCGATTTTACTGATTAGAAAGTTATGACAATATTAAAAAAATAATAGTAATATAATTTGGCTATATCCCTGGTAATTAATATCTTGAATAGATAATTCTGATCTGCAAAAGTTATGACTAATAAGAAATAAAAACCTTATAATACACGCATTGACAGCATGTTAGATAAATTAACAAATAATAATAAATAGAGGAGTATGTTTTTTCTGGAGACTTTTATTCTTCTTTTGTCAAGCCGTGGTAAAATAGATTTCTTACAGCTTGCAAGGTTTGTAAAACAACATACCGGGCTCAATGACTCACAAGCCAGAAGTGAAAACAAACTACATTTTCAATTCAATGCTTCTTTAACTTCAATTAATATTGCCAAGGCAATACATTGGTTGAGCATAACTATAAAAATAAGAGGTACATTCTCTATGGCTAATATTAAAACAATGAATCACAATGTTTTAATACTGAACCGATTTTTTGATGTGTTCGGGATTTACCCACACTCTGCAAAAAATAACAAACATGTCAGAGAACTTATATTATACGGTACTATGGCCGCTTAAAACTTTAACGAACTATTGTGAAACTTAAAACGGAAAAACCATGAAAAGAAGTGAAGTAAACTCGATTATAAAAGGATTCGAGGATTTTCTTGAAGAACATAAGTTTATGCTTCCCGTATGGGCATCCTGGTCACCAGAGGACTGGCAAGGTGCCTATGAAAAATGTTCAGAGATTATAGACAACAAGCTTGGATGGGATATAACCGATTTCGGCAGTGGTGATTTTAAAAACAGAGGGCTCTCTCTTTTCACAATACGTAATGGTAACTGGGATAAAAAGGATAAGATGTATTGTGAGAAGATTATGGTTGCGGATGAGCAACAGGAGACACCTATGCATTATCACTGGGCTAAGACTGAAGATATTATTAACAGGGGTGGGGGGAATCTTGTTATGGAATTGTTTTATGCATCAGACGATGATGACTTATCTCCACAACCTGTAACAGTGAGTATTGACGGGGTCTTGACTACCGTTGAAGCGGGAAAACAGCTTATCCTTAAGCCCGGGCAGAGTATCTGCCTTCGGTCCAGAATTTATCACAGATTTTACGGAGAAAAAGGCAGGGGGAAAGTTCTTATCGGAGAAGTAAGTCTTGTAAATGATGATGCAAAAGATAACAGATTCTATGAAGAGATCGGAAGATTTCCGGAAATTGAAGAAGATGAAAAACCACATCGCCTTCTTGTAAATGATTATGAAAAATATCTTTAGGAGGTTCGATTTTTAAAACAGTATTTGAATTTTAATAATTCTATAATCCTATGGTGTAACCTGATGTCTTAGCGTGTTTGTAACCAGATAAAAGGCTATGATAAGTGTCATAAGAGCAGTATCTTATGATTTATTATTTGCAAATTGTTATTATGAATTAATAATATAGTTCTATTATGCAAAAAAAGATAATTGTATCCGGTGTTGGTTGCTGTCTTGTTGATCTCCTTTATAACAGAATTGATTTTAACAGTGATATTATGCGTCCCTGTCTTTCCGCTAGACGTGGAGATGGCGGACTGACTCCCGGTAAACTTGTATTCCAGGAGGAGTTTGAAAAATTCTGTGGAAAACCCTTTTCAGTGATTCTTAATAGTATTACCGGGGGAAGAGATTATGATAAGATAAACATAGGAGGACCCTCAATAGTATCTCTTATCCATCTTGCACAATTAACCGGTAAGGATAAGTGCGAAGTAAGGTTTTATGGCAGGGGAGGGAAAGATGAAATAGGAGAGTACCTGCTTTCATCTCTTAAAAAAACCCCGGTTATTCTTAAAGACTATAAATTGATCGGAAATCGGACACCATCGACTGTTGTTCTTTCAGATCCGGAATACGATAACGGACATGGAGAAAGGATGTTCATCAATTCGATCGGAGCAGCATGGGATTACAGACCCGACGATCTGGATGATGATTTCTTTCAATCTGATATTGTTGTTTTTGGCGGAACTGCTCTTGTGCCTCAGATACATGATAATATGAATACTCTCCTGAAAAAAGCCAAATCGGCCGGATGTATTACTGTTGTAAACACGGTATTTGATTTCAGAAACGAAAAATCAGATCCTTCAAAAAGGTGGCCTCTTGGAGAAAGCGATGAGAGCTATAGCCAGATCGATATACTTATAACGGACAGGGAGGAAGCATTACGGCTCAGTGGAGAACATGATATCAGGTCTGCAGCTTCTTTTTTCGTTGATATGAAAGTGTCATCACTTATTGTCACAAATGGTTCGAAAAATCTCATGGTTTATTCTGATGGTCGTTTTTTCAATTCAGAGGAATTAACAGAAATGCCTGTTTCTGAAAGAGTTATCAGGGAAATGAAAGATTATCAGGGAGGTGATACAACGGGTTGCGGGGACAATTTTGCCGGTGGGGTTATCGCATCCATAGTTGATCAGCGATACAGAGGATTACGTTTTCCCGATCTGAAGGATGCATGCAGTTGGGGAGTCGTTTCAGGAGGATTTGCCTGTTTTTATATGGGAGGAACCTGGTTTGAGGAAAGACCGGGAGAAAAACTGGAAAAAATTGTTCCGTATTATGAATCCTACAGAGAACAAATCGGACGTTGATAATCGTAAGATCGTAATTATCGGGGCAGGTAAGATAGGGCGATCCTTTATCGGACAACCGTTCCTTATGCCCTCAGCCGCAGAAACGACTTCCTGAGAGCTTCGGGATTGTCAGCATGGATCCAGTGGCCGGCACCGGGAATAATTTCGAATTCTGCCTCAGGAAACAGCTTCATTATTGCCGGGTAATTTTCCGGACTTATATAAACGGAGTCCTCTCCTTTCAGGATTATGACAGGAAAGCCGCTCACCTCCCTGAAATCAGATTTTCCGGGCTCTATGCCCCGCGTTATTTCCTTCAGCTTGTCTTTAAGAACAGGTACATTAAGCTTCCAGGCGAACTTGTCCCCGGGTAACCTTCTGACATTCTTCATAATAAATCCCCTTATGCTTTCAGAATCGATCGTCCGTGAAAGTATGGCATCAAGTTCATCACGCGACTTAAGCTCTTCCAGCTTAAGGGAAAGCATGGAATCGAGTATACGGCTATGGGCCAGGTAGGCTTCATTGTATTTCTCATCGCCTGAAAGAGGGGTGATGTCAATGATAACCAGTCCGCAAAGCCTTTCAGGCCAGCTTAAAGCAAATGCCATGGCCGTTCTGCCTCCCATGCTGTGCCCTGCCAGGAAAAACCTGTCCAGACCCAGCTCTTCTGCCATTTCAAACAGGTCTTCCTTCATTGATGTGTAATCGTGGATGTCGCTGTGTGGCGACTGGCCGTGGTTTCTCTGATCGGGCAGGTACACCGTAAACCTGTCGCTTATGCTTTTTGCAAACGAAACCCAGTTATCGGATGAGCCATACAGGCCATGAAGGATAATCAGAGGCGGGCCGGAACCATATTTCCTGAAGAATAGCTTCATGAACCCGGTCAGTCGGACAATTGTCTCTTGTACATCCGGATAGTGTTCTCTAAACCGAGGTAAAGGGCGTCGGATATCAGGGCATGGCCTATGGAGACTTCTTCAAGCCAGGGGATATTCTGGCGAAAATATCTCAGATTGTCAAGGTTAAGGTCGTGACCGGCATTGACTCCAAGACCGGCATCGCGGGCAATCCGGGCAGCCGTGATAAATGGTTCGATTGCTCCCGGGGCATCGGAGTCGAAAATGGCGGCATAGGGCTCGGTGTACAATTCAATCCGGTCGGTGCCGGTATAAGCTGCATTTTCAATATTTGAAATAATCGTATCCACGAATATCGAAGTTCTGATACCTTCAGCTTTGAAAGTGGATATCACATCAGTGAGAAAGAGCCTGTACCGTTGTGTATCCCAGCCTGCATTGGAGGTTATGGCATCATGAGCGTCGGGAACAAGTGTCACCTGATCGGGCCTGGCAGCAATGACAAGGTCAATGAATTTATCCGAGGGATAACCTTCAATGTTGAATTCAGTCTTTATAACCGGCCTGATTTCAAGAACATCCCTGTACCTGATGTGCCGTTCGTCGGGACGGGGATGAACAGTAATTCCGTCAGCGCCAAACAGTTCGCAGTTTATTGCCGCCGTCTTGACATTCGGGATATTTCCTCCGCGGGCGTTCCTGAGAGTGGCTATCTTGTTGATGTTAACACTGAGTCTTGTCATAATAAATAAGGTGATTGTACGTATGTTATCTTATACAAAAATACAATAACTCTCTTTTTTTTCTTACTTTAGTTGAAATTTAAACAGCGAGCCGGCTATAATGGTGGCAAAAGATCTCATATCGGAAGTAATACCAGCGCTGAGAACCTCTGATTCAGGCCAGACTGCCCTGAACTGGATGGAGATTTTCAGAATATCTCACCTGCCCATAGTGAATAACCTCGATTTTCTGGGCCTGATTTCCGACACCGACATCTATGACATGAATCAGCCGGATGAGGCAATAGGCAACCACGCGCTCACTCTCCTGAAACCTTATGTCACAACCGAACAGCATCTTTTTGAAGTAATAGGACTTGCCGCCAGGCTTAAGCTTTCAATTGTTCCGGTGCTTGACGAAAAGTCTCATTACAAGGGCGTAATAACCACCTACGACCTTGTCAGGTACCTGGCCGGCATTTCGTCAATGGACCAGCAGGGTGGGATCATAGTCCTTGAGATGACGGAAAGGGATTATTCCCTCTCCCAGATAGCGCAGATCGTGGAAGGGAATAATATAAAGGTACTTAGCATGTATGTTACATCACCTCCCGACTCAACAAGACTCGAAGTTACAATCAAGGTGAACTCCAACGATCTGACATCGGTGATCAGGACATTCGACAGGTACAACTATGATGTAAAGACCTGGGTCACATCCGACGATTCGATGGACAAGTTTTATTCCGAGCGCTTCGATCTTCTTATGAAATACATGAATATCTGAATCATGCTTCAAAGAGTTGCCATTTACTGCAAGGAGAACAAGCCCAGGACTGCCGAGAGTGTGAACCGGCTGGTAGAAGGGTTTTACAGGAGAGGGATCAGGGTATTCCTGCATCAGAAACCAGTTGCCGGTGAGGCCTGCAGCGCTAAGGAACCCTTTGAGAGATTTACCGACCTGGGAGGACTGAAGGAATTGCCCGACCTGGTCCTGAGCGTGGGAGGTGATGGCACTTTTCTTGACACCATGCTGAAAGTGAGGGATTTCGGAATCCCCATAGCAGGGGTGAACACGGGAAGAATGGGATTTCTGGCCAATATTACCGAGGATGAAATTGATCATTCGTTAGGTCTTTTGAGTAAGGGAGAATACCAGGTTATTGAGCGTTCGCTTCTGGAGATCAGAAAGCCTGCTGATATTTTTGATCCGGGCGACTCAACAGCCCTGAATGAAGTGACAATACAGAAGGCTGATCCGAGCATGATAACCATTCATGTGCATGTTGATGGGGCTTTTCTGAATACCTACTGGTCCGACGGTCTTATAGTATCCACTGCAACAGGTTCCACGGCATATAACCTTGCCGTGGGCGGACCGATTCTTTCGCCCGAAGACGAGAGTATTATCATTTCTCCGATTTCCCCGCATAACCTTACAATCCGTCCTATCGTGATCTCGGGCGAGAGTATTCTCAGGATGGTAGTGGAGGGAAGGAGCAATGAGTATGTTGCCACATGCGATTTCAGGTCAAGAAGACTGCCATTCAGTGAGGAAATAATTATTTCAAGGTCGGATGATAAGTTGAAGACGGTAATGCTTAAAGGCATAGATTTTTACAGCACTTTAAGGAACAAGCTGATGTGGGGAGCCGACAGAAGAAACTGAATTACATTATTAAAAACACTTTGGATTAATTTAGATTATTATATTTGTATCAGCAATTAAATACAGACTAAAATGAAACGATTACTTTTCGTCGTTGTCGTATTTTGTGTTACAGCTCAGATATCTGATGCCCAGCTCTGGAAACTCAGAAGATGGGAGGCCCAGCTGGGAGTAGGTCCTTCATTTTTCTTTCCCGATATCGGAGGATATACTCATGGTGAAAATATACTGGGATTTAAGGATTTGAATTACCGGCAGACGAGATTCAACGTAAACGGAAACCTGAGGTATCGGCTTGGAAGAACGGCAAACGTGAGGCTGAGCGGGACCTATGCCATGCTCCACGCCATTGATGAAAGGGGATCGAACGAAAACAGGGGATATGAAGCTGTGACTAACTTGTTTGAACCCGCAATTATTGGCGAGTTCTATTTTATTAAGAACAAATATGAAAGCAGTTACCTCTTCCTTAAAGGAAAAAGTCTCTGGGCCCTGCTTTCCTCGCTCGATTTCTATGCTTTTGCAGGGGTGGGAGGGGTCGCTTACAAGGTTAATCCCAATGAAGCCCTAACCCAGAGAGGAATCACCGAACCCGGAAGCACGAAATTTGAAGGCATTGACTTGATTATCCCGGCTGGTATCGGAGCCACCCTTATCTATAACCCCAACTTGAACTTCGGAGTGGAATTTGGAGGCAGATGGGCCAAAACAGATTATCTTGACGGATTCGATCCGGCGGTAGTATCCAAAGTAAACGACAAGTACTATTTCCTAAATTTCACCGTTACCTATAAGTTGAAGACAACTGCCAGGGGATTTCCCTCTTTCAGATAAGAAATTACTCTGAATCTGTTTGGATGAAGAAATTAAGGGCAATTTTTTTTATTACGCTTCTGTCATTGTCTGTAGCAGCTCAGAAAAGTGCTGATTACGGAATATATGGCGGCGTCTCATCATATCTTGGCGATATAAACACAAGCAGGTTATTCTACAGCCCCCTCCCCGCGGGCGGACTGTTCTACAGGTATAACCTACATCCCCGTCAGTCGCTCAGGGCAAATGTTCTTATAGGAGGACTTCAGGCTAGGGATCTCGATTTCAACAACCCTTATCAGACAGCAAGAGACAGCTCTTTTTCCGGCAACTTCGGCGAAGGAGCGATCCAGTTCGAGTTCAACTTTCTACCCTACTCAACGCAGGGCAGAAGATGGAATTACACTCCTTATATAGCAGCAGGAGTGGGGATTGCATATTTTAGTACAGATTCACCCGGCAATAGCAAACCGATTCAACCGGTATTGCCCTTTTCGATTGGTTTTAAAGTAAATATTGCAAAAAATCTTGGTCTTGAAGTAGAATATGGTTTTCGTAAGACTTTTTATGATAACTTTGACGGTTTAACGGAAAATATAGAACCGCAACACACATGGCTTCACAACAACGACTGGTACTCTTTTGCAGGTGTGGCTTTCACCTGGAAGATATTCAACAAGCTTGTCGGATGTCCTGCCTATGATGATGTTGATGCACCAAGAAGACGTTAAATCATGTCCCTTTCTGAACAGATCAATAAAAACTCACTGCCTGAACATATAGCTATCATAATGGACGGCAACGGAAGATGGGCCAGGCAAAGAGGCAAGGACAGAATCTTCGGTCATCATCAGGGTGTAAAGGCATTGAGGGAAGTAATAGAAGCATCTGCCGAACTTCAGATCGGATATCTTACGGTTTATGCATTCTCGACCGAAAACTGGGGCAGACCCGACGAAGAAGTGTCTGCACTGATGGGAATAATGGTGGAATCGCTAAACAATGAAACAAGTACTCTCTTAAAAAACAATATAAAACTATCTGCAATAGGAGATATCAACAGGCTTGCAACTGATGTAAGGGACAGATTGATGGAAACAATAAATCTTACATCGGAAGCCACCGGACTGAATCTTATAGTTGCCATGAGCTACAGTTCGAGATGGGAAATTACGGAAGCCGCAAAAAAAATGGCTTACGACATAAATTCCGGCCTTGATCCGGAATCAATTACCGAATTCAACTTTTGCAATTACCTGGCTACTGCCGGGATTCCCGACCCGGAACTGATGATCAGAACCAGCGGGGAATTAAGGATAAGTAACTTTCTGCTGTGGCAGATGGCTTATACGGAATTATATTTTACAGATACACTTTGGCCCGATTTTGGTAAGCAGGAACTTTACAAGGCTATAATTGACTTCCAGAAGAGAGAGAGAAGGTTTGGGAAGACTAGTGAACAACTTTTGGACAAATGACATTATGAAGTTTATAGAAAGATTAAAGAGAGTATTGCTGACGGTGATGATTATCCTGGGAAGTGCAGTGGCATACTCGCAGGAACAAACCGATATTATTGATTATTCCGATACAGATGAATATATTATAGGAGGGGTATCAGTATCGGGCGTCAGATTCCTAGATACCAATGCTCTCATTGGACTGTCAGGCCTCAGGTTAAACCAGGAAGTCTCGGTTCCGGGTGAAGCAATAACAAACGCCGTTAAAAAATTATGGGAGCAGGGACTCTTCTCTGATGTCAGGATTAGCATTGAAAAAAGACAGGGAGATACGATTTTTCTTGACATTGCCCTTCAGGAAAGACCCAGAATATCATCCATAAGATACAACGGACTCAAAACATCGGAGTCAAATGATTTGACTGAAAAGATAAACATGCCGGTGGGATCACAGCTTACCAGTCACCAGCTCGAAAAAACCCGCAGGATTATTACTGATTTCTTTGTTGAAAAGGGTTATCGGAACACGACAGTCGAATTCATTCAGAAAGATGATCCCGATCAGCCGAATAATGTTCTTCTGACTGTTGATGTCGATAAAAAGGAAAGAGTGAAGATCGGAGAGATCACATTCATCGGCAACGATAATTTTAAGGGCAAGCAGCTGAGACGTAAGATGAAGAATACGAAAAAGAAGAATATGAATTTCTTCAAGGCCTCAAAACTTATTTCAACCAAATACGATGAGGACAAGGAGAGTCTCTATACTTTTTATAATGATAACGGCTACAAGGATTTCAAGATACTGGGCGATTCAATCTATGACATTTCCGAAAACCGCGTAGGGCTTGCAATAATGGTTGACGAAGGGGATCAGTACTTTATCAGGGATATCAAATGGGTAGGCAACAGCGTTTACAGGGCTGAAGACCTGAACAGGATTCTGAATATCGATAAGGGTTCCGTTTACAACAAGTCGCATTTTGATGACAGGCTCAACGGGGCATCGGGAGCCCAGGATGCCGTTAGTACACTATACCAGGACAACGGTTATCTTTTCTCAAGTCTCAGGCCGGTGGAAGCAAAAGTGGAAAATGATTCGGTTGATATTGAAATCAGAATCTACGAGGGTGAACAGGCATATTTCAACAATATTATTATTACAGGAAATACAAGAACGAATGAGCATGTAGCCCGGCGCGAACTTTATACCCTTCCCGGGGAACTTTTCAGTAAAAGCGATATTATGAGGTCGATGAGGCAGCTGGGAGTCATAGGCCATTTTGATCCGGAGAAGATCACTCCCAACGTGGTGCCTGATATGACAAGCGGAACTGTCGACCTTCACTACAAACTTGAGGAAAGAGCCAACGACCAGTTTGAAATCTCGGGCGGATGGGGCGCAGGCATGCTCGTGGGATCAGTCGGAGTGCATTTCAACAATTTCTCGATGCGTAATTTCCTGAACCTTAAGGCATGGAGACCTTATCCCTCGGGCGACGGACAATCACTCAGCATTCGCGCGCAGTCGAACGGACGACTTTACCAGTCGTACAATATATCGTTCATGGAACCGTGGCTCGGAGGGAATAAAGCTAATTCCTTTTCGGTTTCGGTGTATAGGTCACTCATGAACTATGGTTTTAGAAGACGCGATGGTAATGCTCAGTTGATGATTACAAATGGAGCATCCATCGGACTGGGAAAGAGACTCGAATGGCCCGACGATTACTTCTCGTTATCGGGGGAGATCAATTACCAGAGATACCGTCTTAAACAATTTACATATATTCCTTTCATCATCTCCGACGGTGTGTCGAACATGCTTACCCTGTCGACACGCCTTACACGGTATTCAACCGGACCGAACATGATCTTCCCGACCAACGGATCCACATTCACACTGTCGCTGCAGGCCACACCGCCATATTCGCTCATTAGCGGCAGAAACATGGTAGGACTTGAAGACAGGGAGAAATACAAATGGATTGAATTTCACAAATGGGTGTTCAAGGCGGATTATTTCCATCCCATTTCCCTGGATGACAAGCTGGTTCTCAATGCACGCTTTGCCTTTGGATACCTGGGTCACTATAACAAGGCAATCGGCCCTTCACCATTTGAAAACTTTTACCTCGGAGGAAGCGGCATGACGGGATACAGCCTTTACGGCCGAGAGATCATAGCACTGAGGGGTTATACCGACGGTTCCGTAACCCCGACCGATCCTGTTACAGGATCTCCGACAGGAAACGTTTATTCCAAATTCACGATGGAATTGAGATATCCTGTCTCACTCAACCAGCAGGCCACGATTTATGGCCTTGCATTCATTGAAGCGGGAAAAGCCTGGACGGAGATCAGACAGTTTAATCCTTTCCGGATGAACCGGGCAGCAGGAATAGGTGTCAGGGCCAACCTGCCAATGTTCGGGCTTCTGGGTGTCGACTGGGGCTACGGATTCGATCCGGTCGACGACCCCATACGCTTCCCTGATGCTAATAAAGGACAATTTAGTTTCACTATAGGTCAGCAGTTTTAATCATTAATATTATCAATTATGAAAAGGACAGCTTTAGTCATGATCACTGTATTTCTGACCGCGGCTTTCGCCTCAGCACAGAAATACGGATTTGTCGATTCAGATTATATAAGGAAGAACATTCCTGCTTTTAATCAGGCCCAGCAACAACTTGACAATCTCTCAAAGCAATGGGAAAAGGAGATCTCCGACGGATACGCGATCGTTGATCAGATGTTCAAATCGTATCAGAACGACGTGGTGCTTCTTTCTCAGGAGATGAAAACTAAAAGGGAAGAAGCCATTGTTAATAAGGAGAGGGAAGTTAAGGACTTGCAGAACAAATATTTCGGGGTCGAGGGAGAGCTTTTTAAAAAGCGGGAGGAACTTGTCAGGCCGATACAGGATGAGATCCTCAAGGCAATTAAAACAATAGCAGCCGAAGGCGCCTACGCGGCGATCTTCGACACTGCATCCGGAGGTAATATCCTTTTCTCCAATCCCAAGTTTGACATTAGCGATCAGGTACTTGAGAAATTAGGATATAAGAATTAATTGACTACTTTTGCATCATTATTTAAAACGAATCAGAATGAAAAGAATTACAGGAATTATTGCGCTTATAGTTTTTACAGCATTCTTTGGACAAAGTGTTTTCTCCCAAAACTTGAAATTCGGACATATTAACCGTACAGAACTGATACAGGCAATGCCTGAATATGATTCTGCACTCGTTTCACTCGAAAAGCTGAATACGGAACTGCAGAATACTATGGAATTGCTGCAGGTTGAACTGAACAACAAGTATGAAACCTATCTTAAGGAAAGTAAAAACCTGACTGATCTGGTGCGTCAGACAAAGGAAGCGGAACTGAATGATGCGCAGAGGCGGCTTAGCGAATTCCAGACAAACGCTCAGAACACCATGCAGGAAAAGCAGGTTGAGCTTTTCACACCCATAACACAGAAAGCCGACAAGGCTATAAAGGATGTGGGAAGGGAAGCCGGCATGGTCTATGTCTTTGACACTTCGATAGGTTCAATTGTATATTTTGATGAGACAAAAAGCACCAACGTGTTGTCGCTTGTTAAAGCGAAACTGGGAATCAAGTAAACTCCACATATAATTAAAATGACCATCTGCAAACCGGCAGATGGTTATTTTTTTAATACCAAGCCCCGTGAACGAACAACCTATAGGAATTTTTGATTCGGGAGTCGGCGGCCTTACCGTCGCGAATGCCATTAAACAGATACTCCCCGGCGAAAGCCTGGTTTATTTTGGCGATACGGCCCACCTGCCTTATGGTGACAAGTCGGCTGAGGCCATAAGGTACTATTCGGGGAAAATAACGGAGTTTCTGCTCGGGCATAATGCAAAGGTGATCCTGGTAGCCTGTAACTCCGCGTCAGCTTCAGCTTTTGACAGCCTGAGAGAGGAATTCAGCGACAGGGTCCACCTGATCGACGTCATCGACCCGGTGGTGGATTACCTGTCCTCTAAGAACTTCAGAAAGATCGGGGTGATAGGGACGAAAAGGACAATCAGCTCGGGAGCATACGATTCAAAAATAAAGGAAAGGATACCAGGAACCCAATTGGTGTCGATGGCTACACCCATGCTCGTACCAATGATAGAGGAAGGTTTCATTTTCGACGACATCAGCAACGCCATCATTCGGACCTATCTGTCAAATGAAGCCCTGAAAGACATCGAGGCACTGATTCTGGGCTGTACACACTATCCCATAATACGAAACCAGATAAGCAGATTCTTTAATTTCAATATAGAGGTAGTCGATTCGGCAAGAATAGTGTCAATGATCTTGAGAGACACCCTTGAAAAAAATAATCTGATCAATGATTCGGGCAATGTAAGGGATGAGTTCTTTATATCCGATTATACACCGTATTTCGAAAAGATAGCAAAAATGTTCTTCGAAGGGGAGATTAACCTTCGAAAAGCGGATATCTGGAATTAATTTCCTGCTTTACCGGCCGTGACATGAGCTTTGGTCTGACATGACCAAAATCATACAATAATAGTAATAATAAGCCGATTTTTCATCCGTTAAATATTTACATTAGTCCGGCTCCGGTAGAAATAAATTCATTTAGAAAGTACTCAATTTTAGTAATTTGCACGACATCATGCGAAAAAAAGGCACGGTTATTGAAAAAGAAGATGTGGTCATCAGGTTTTCGGGTGATTCCGGTGACGGCATGCAGCTGACCGGAACATTGTTTTCCGAGACTGCAGCCCTGTACGGAAATGACCTGACTACTTTTCCCGATTATCCTGCAGAGATACGGGCGCCACAGGGAACGGTGGGAGGTGTATCAGGATTTCAGGTTCATCTTGGCCAGTCTGAAATCTATACGCCAGGCGATTATGCAGACGTTCTTGTTGCCATGAACCCTGCAGCTATAAGGGCAAATATTAAATGGACCAAGTTCGGTGGAACAATTATAATCGACAAGGACAACTTCACGGAGAAGAATATCGAAAAGGCCGGTTATGAAAGCGATCCGGTCGTTGAGGATAACCTGGATCAATACAATCTGATTGAGGCCCCCATCAGCTCAATGGTTAAGGAAGCGCTGAAAGATCTGAACCTTGATCCGAAAACCATCCTCAGGACAAAGAACATGTTTGCTCTTGGGATGGTTTACTGGCTTTTCGACCGCAAGCTTAAATACACCGAACAGTATCTCGAGAAGAAATTCCGCAGTAAGCCCGAACTGATTGAGGCTAACAAGATTGCCCTGCATTCAGGATATTATTATGCAGAGACAATAGAAGCACTTGCACCGATCAGGATAAACCCTGCACCCATTGCTAAAGGAAAATACCGCAATATCTCGGGCAACACCGCCACCGCATGGGGCCTGCTGGCAGCGGCAGAAAAATCGGGCCTTGAACTGTTTATAGGTTCCTATCCTATCACTCCTGCAACGGGAATTCTTGAGGAACTGGCCGCACGAAAGGATCTGGGAGTAAAGAGTTTCCAGGCTGAGGACGAAATAGCAGGGATTTGCAGTGCCCTGGGAGCAAGCTTTGCAGGAAATCTGGCAGTGACCACTACATCAGGTCCGGGGCTTGCTCTTAAATCGGAAGCCATAGGCCTGGCCGTGATGACAGAACTGCCAATTGTAATAGTTGACGTTCAGCGCGGCGGACCATCGACCGGACTTCCTACCAAGACGGAACAGGCTGATCTTCTTCAGGCTCTTTTTGGCCGGAACGGCGAAAGCCCCGTGGTAGTACTGGCGGCAAGTACACCAACAGACTGCTTCCGCTATGCATTTGAAGCCGCCCGGATTGCCGTGGAACACATGACTCCGGTTATCCTGCTTACCGACGGGTATCTTGCAAACGGAACGGAACCCTGGAGAGTGCCGGCTATGAAAGACCTTCCGGAAATCCATCCGCCCTTTGCTTCCAATAAGGACCTGCCTTACGTTCCCTACAAAAGGGATCCCGAGAAACTGTCAAGGTTCTGGGCTGTCCCGGGTACTCCAAATATGGAGCACAGAATAGGCGGACTCGAGAAAACAGTTAAGGGAACAGTCTCTTATGTTCCTGAAAACCATGAGTTAATGGTGAATTTGAGAAATCAGAAAGTCGCGAGGGTTGCCGCCAAGGTTCCCGATCTTGAGGTAAGCGGAGAGGAAGAGGGCGACCTGCTGGTTGTTGGGTGGGGAGGTTCATACGGCTACCGCGTTATGGCAGTGAAGGAACTTCAGGCCCAGGGATACAGGATAAGCAACGTAACATTCAATTATATAAACCCGCTGCCCGGAAATGTTAGAGATGTGTTCAGCAGATTCAAAAAGATTGTTGTTTGCGAACTTAACCTCGGGCAGTTTGCAAATTACCTCAGGATGAAATATCCCGAATTCCATTATGAACAGATTACCAAGGTTCAGGGTCTTCCGTTTACAATCAAAGAGATAAAGGAAAAATGCTTAAAACTTCTGTAAGGTAAAGCCATGGACGAAATTATAAACAACAAGTTAACTCCTAAGGATTTCAAAAGCGATCAGGAGATAAGATGGTGCCCCGGATGCGGTGACCATGCAATTATAAATGCAGTTCAGAGAGCCCTCTCCGAACTGGGAATACCGAAGGAAAAATTCGTTTTCATTTCCGGAATCGGATGCTCATCAAGGTTCCCCTACTATATGAATACCTATGGCTTTCATAGCATCCACGGAAGAGCTTCGGCAATAGCCAGCGGCGTTAAAATGGCAAACCCCGACCTGTCGGTTTGGCAGATAACCGGCGACGGCGACGCGCTGGCAATCGGAGGAAATCACTTCATCCATGTTGTGAGAAGAAATGTAGATATCAATATTATCCTGTTCAACAACGAAATATACGGCCTTACCAAGGGACAGTACTCGCCGACATCCGATAAGGGCCTGGTTACAAAAACATCGCCCTACGGAACAATTGAAGACCCGTTTTCGGTGGGCGAACTGGTCATCGGAGCAAAAGGAAAATTCTTTGCCCGCACTGTTGACGCCAATGTCACCCTGTCGACCCAGATCTATATTGAAGCCGCCAGGCATAAAGGCGCTGCAGTTATCGAGGTACTCCAGAACTGCGTGATATTCAACGACGGCATCCATGAAAAAGTTACAGCGAAGGAAGTCAGGGACGACCGTACACTGATTCTTAAACATGGAGAACCGATGATCTTCGGGAAAAATAATGATAAGGGTCTTATTCTTGACGGGCTGAAGCTGAAAGTGGTTAAGCTGGGAGAGAAGGGTATCAGGGAAAAGGATATCCTTGTCCATGATGCCGCCGAATCAAACCCCGGTATCCAGTATATGCTCGCCAACATGAGGTATCCTGAATATCCTGTTGCGCTTGGTGTAATCCGATCGGTCCCCGGACCAACCTATGAAATGGAGATGGCCAGTCAGATTGAACTGGGCAAGAGCAAATCGAGAATCAGGAACATGGACGACCTGCTTAACAGCGGATCGGTGTGGGAGGTCTGATAAACTCCTGTATCTTTTCAGGAACCTGAACTCGTTCAGGCCGGAAGGGTTATGATGAAGCCGAATCGACTATCACTTCCTTGTTGATCTTCCTGATAAGTCCCTGAAGAACGTTTCCGGGACCTACTTCTGTAAATGAAAGGGCACCATCAGAGATCATGTTCCTCACTGTCTGGGTCCACAGAACAGGCGATGTAAGCTGTGAAACGAGATTTGCCTTTATTACCTGAGGATCACTTGATGGTTTTCCGGTAACGTTCTGGTAAACAGGGCATACCGGCCTGCTGAATACGGTGCCGGCGATAGCCTTTTCAAGCTCGGCCCTTGCAGGTTCCATAAGCGGAGAATGGAAAGCTCCTCCCACTGAAAGCCTCACTGCCCTTTTGGCTCCAAGCGACTTGAGTATCTCCACCGCTTTTTCCACTCCCTCAACAGTCCCTGAGATCACTATCTGACCGGGCGAATTATAATTTGCCGGTACAACCGTTTCTTCTATGCCGGCACAGGTTTCTTCAACGACTTTATCCTCAAGCCCTATTATTGCCGCCATAGTTGAAACTGATGCCTCACAGGCTTTCTGCATCGCGGAGGCTCTCTTTGACACAAGCATAAGCCCGTCTTCAAATGAAAGGGCCTTTGAGGCAACAAGGGCCGAGAACTCTCCAAGCGAATGGCCTGCAACCATTTCCGGCTTGAAAGTGTCGCCAGGTAAAGCAGCCAGTATGGTGGAATGCAGGAAAATGGCAGGCTGTGTTACTTTAGTCTGCTTCAGGTCTTCATCAGTCCCGCTGAACATCAGTTCGCTTATGGCAAAACCCAGCAGGGTATTTGCCTTTTCAAATAATTCCCTGGCAAGTGCTGACTTTTCATAAAGATCCTTGCCCATGCCTGTGAATTGCGCTCCCTGTCCGGGAAATACGTATGCTTTCATAAGATTTTTACAATTAAAAATAATTATCAGTGCAACCTGGAACCTATCAGATGAATAAATTCCTCCCTGGTATTATGGTTGCTCAGGAAAATGCCGGTGAAGGCTGATGTGGTGGTTACGGAATGCTGTTTTTGCACACCGCGGATCTGCATGCACATGTGCTGCGCCTCAATAACAACTGCAACTCCCATTGGGTTAAGGCATTCCTGAATGGTGTCGCGAATCTGAACTGTAAGCCTTTCCTGAACCTGCAGCCTGCGTGCAAATGCTTCAACAACCCTTGCAATCTTGCTCAGACCTGTTATGTACCCGTTGGGGATGTATGCAACATGAGCCTTTCCGAAAAAGGGAAGCATGTGGTGTTCGCACAGTGAATAAAGCTCAATGTCCTTAACCAGTACCATCTGCTTGTATTCTTCCCTGAATTTTGCCGAGTTAATTATCTCGCCGGGATTCTGTCCATATCCCATTGTAAGAAAATTCATGGCCTTGGCAACCCTGACAGGTGTGTTCTCCAACCCTTCCCGTCCGGGATCCTCACCCAGAAGCTTCAGTATCCCGTGATAGTGCGATGCAAGCTTTTCAATTGTTTCGGAATCCCACGATTCTATCTTGTTGTATCCCTTTGGCGAGGGTGTGGTCCCGTTGTTTATTGTCTCTATTCTTTTAGCCATAACACTTTATTGTATTATTCCCGGTTTCAACTCATTCCGTATTTTTTTCGTACGGCCGCTCTTCCCTGTACATCCCGCGGGAGACACAAAAAGTCTCTTTTCAAGTGATGTATGTCATAAACAGGCTTTTAAAGCTGCAATAATAACCAATTTAGTTGATCTTTTTAATATATTTATGAAATAATTGGAAACAGTTAACTGAGGAAAAAGATATGCCGGCAAAGGTACTGGTGGTTTCAGCCACTCAAACTGAATCGGAAATTCTGAAAGAGATTGATGGTATTGACCTGATTTCCATCGTAACGGGAGTGGGAGCCGTTGCCACGGCATGGGCCCTTACACGTTACCTGAATTCGGAGCAGCGCCCTGATCTTGCCGTTAACATCGGAATAGCCGGCAGCTACAGGGACGATATCCGGAAAGGAGAAGTTGTCATTCCCGTTTCGGATTGCTTTGCCGATGCAGGTATCGAAGAAAGAACGGGTTTCCTTACGCTTGCCGAGGCAGGTCTTCAGAAGCCTGATGAATTCCCATTCAGAGCCGGAAGGCTGGTTGCTGAATACCCTCTCGTGTCGGCGGCGCCTTCAGGCCTGAGGAGGGTGAATGCCCTTACTGTCGGTACGGCAACAGGTTCACAGGATACAATAGAAAGACTTTCAGCTAAATATAATCCGGATATAGAAACCATGGAGGGCGCGGCATTCTTTTTTGTCTGTAGCATGGAAAAGATACCTTTCATTGCACTGAGGGCGATTTCCAATATGGTTGAACCCCGGAACAGGGAAAACTGGGATATCCCGCTGGCTCTTCAGAACCTGACCGAAAGGCTCAGGGAAGTATTATTGTTAATTGATTAACAGAATGAAACTTACACTTGGATTTTCTCCCTGCCCCAATGATACTTTTATCTTCGATGCCCTGGTGAACGGGAAAATAGATACTGAAGGGCTCGAAACGGAATATTTCATGGCTGATGTTGAGGAACTGAACAGAAGGGCTTTTTCATCTGAAGCGGATATTACAAAGATAAGTTGTCATGCCTATGCCTATGCCTCGAACGATTATCTTATCCTTGATTCGGGAAGCGCACTTGGCTACGGAAACGGACCCCTTCTTGTAGCCAGGAAAAAGTTGAGTGATGAGGAGGTGATCAACGCGAGGATTGCCATCCCGGGCCGGTTCACGACGGCAAACCTTCTCCTGAGCGTGGCATGGCCTGGTGCCCGGAACAGAAAGGAATACCTTTTCAGCGATATTGTAAGGGCCCTCCTGGAAGATGAAGCCGATGCCGGACTGATCATTCATGAAACCCGTTTCACGTATACAGAAAAAGGACTGGTTAAAATTGCAGATATGGGAGAATACTGGGACAGGCTGACGGGATTGCCGGTCCCGCTGGGCTTCATCGTGATCAACAGGAGGATACCACGCGATACCGCCCTTAAATTCAACAGGATACTCAGGAAAAGCATAGAGTATGCCCGTGAGCATTCAAATGAACTGCAGGATTTCGTAAGCTCCAATGCCCGGGAAATGGATAAATCCGTTATCAACAGCCATATAGGACTCTATGTGAACGATTTCTCACTGTCGATCGGGCAAAAGGGAAGAAAAGCCATTACGGAAATCTACCGGACAGCCGCTGACAAAGGGATAATCCCGGCTTTGCCTTCATCCATCTTTCTTGATTGAAATCATCGTGAATCATCGATAAATTGACTATATTTGAAAGATATACAATTAAACGTGTTCTAACTAAAACATTGTACTGACATGGCATTTGAATTACCTAAGCTTCCTTACGCACCTGATGCGCTTATACCACATATTAGCGTCGAGACTATCGAATACCACTATGGTAAACATCATCAGGCTTATGTGAACAACCTTAACGCTCTGATTCCCGGAACTGATTTTGAGAAGGCTGACCTTGAGACAATAATCAGGAAAGCCGAGGGGCCAATCTTTAACAATGGAGCACAGGTCTGGAACCACACTTTCTATTTTGAAGGCTTCTCAAAAACCGGTAAGCGTACACCTGACGGTACTATGGCCAATGCAATCAGGGATTCATTCGGTTCCTTCGATGCTTTCAGGGAACAATTTACCAAATCGGCTGCCGGACTTTTCGGCTCAGGCTGGGCATGGCTTGTTAAAAAGGAGGACGGGTCCCTTGCTATAGTCCAGGAATCAAACGCGGGCAATCCTCTGAGAAAGGGCCTTAAGCCAATCCTTACATGCGATGTGTGGGAACATGCCTATTACATCGATTACAGGAACAGGCGTCCCGATTATATCAAGTCGTTCTGGGAAATAATCGACTGGGAAATAATAGCCTCAAGGTATTAGTGTCTGTCAGTGTCACGAGTGCCCTCCGGCAATTATTCTCATCCGGGAATAAAAGAACATCACTTTCTGCCTGATTACGTGGCGGCGTTGAGATCTTGTCGTCTCTACCGGTATTGGCGGCTATGCTTCCTTTCTGAAGTCCGGGCCATCGTACTATGATCGCGGGAACAGACCTGATGGATGGATCTTCCGGATTGTTAATTATTATTAAAATGATGGCAATGTTTTTTTATTCTTCCGAAAGATCGGATTGATGTGTGTATTTTCACAGCCGGGATGTAATATCCGATTCGTATCAAAAAAAGTTAATAGAATGAAGAAAACCTTACTCTCCGTTTCGGCGCTTATTCTTTTCGCCACAGCTGCAGTGTCACAACAGTCAAAAGTTGTTGACCGGATCATTGAACTTGGGAAAACCGATAACCGGACAATGCATCATCTCGATGTAATATCAAACAGGTTCGGCGGCCGGCTGGTTGGATCCGATGCATACGAGAATGCTGCCTTATGGTGCGCTTCCGAATTCCGTAAATGGGGAATGGAGGTGATAATGGACGAGGCGGGAACGGTGCCGGTTGGGTTCAACAGGGGACCCTGGTTCGGCAGAATGCTGTCGGATAACGGCATGATATTGCATTTCGCAACTCCTTCCTATACTTCCGGAACGAAAGGAGTGCAGCGCGGACATGTTTTGACAGAACCTAAAAACAGGCAGGAATTTGAAAGTATGAAGGGCGCTCTCAAAGGAGCCTGGGTTCTTATAGGAGGAAAGAATGACGGTTGGCCCATAGATTTTTCGGAGAAGGCCGACTCGGCCCGAAAGGCAGTAATAGCCTACAATGATTCTGTGGGCGCTATTAACCGTGAGATAACACGGGAAAACTACATGAACAGGGATAAACCTCCCAAGGCGACTATACCCCTTAAAAGCGAACCTGCACTTTTCTACAGGGAAATGTGTGAAGCAGGCATCCTGGGTGTGATACAATCTTCGGAGCTTCCCATCAGAGCCCTGTACGACAGGAAGAACCTTTCGAAACTGACTTTCGACAATCTGCCCACGGTATGCGATATTAAACTGGATGAGAACCAATATGCCATTATTGAGAAGATGGTGAAGGAAAGAAAGTATTTCCTGCTTGAGTTTGATATCAGGAACCATTTCAAGCCCGGACCGGTTAAATATCACAACGTGATCGGGGTGATAAAGGGGACGCACTATCCCTCCGAGTATGTGATGATGGGCGGCCACCTGGATGCCTTTGATGTGGCAACCGGTGGTGTCGACGATGGTTCCGGGGTAACACCGGCTATGGAAGCTGCCCGGCTCATCATGGCGGCAGGAGGAAAACCCCGCAGGACCATACTGGTTTGCCTCTGGGCAGCCGAGGAATTCGGACTTCTTGGATCAAAACACTGGGTGGAGACCAACATGGAAAAGCTTCCAAGAATATCAAACTACTTCAATCGCGACGGAGGCCCGACTGTGGCTATGGGTCTGACAGTCCCTGAGGCAATGTATGACGATTTCGAAAAGATCTGCAAACCGCTTAACAGTATAAACCCTGACTTTCCCTTTACCCTCAGGAAGAATACGAACCCTCCAAGGCCGCGGCCTACAACAGCCGGCGGCTCTGACCATGCATATTTTGCAATGAACGGGGTGCCTACACTCTCCTTTGATACTCCCGACGCGAAGGGATACAATTTCAGCTACCAGGAGATATGGCATACCGAAAATGATCTGTATAACAAAAGCATACCGGAGTACCAGGAACATACATCCATAGTAACCGCGGTTGTTGTTTACGGACTCGCCAATCTCGATCATCTGCTTTCACGCAACGGATTGTACCAGGAAGAGAAAAAACAATGAATCAATTAATGCCTTGAAATGAATCTGAAGGATATTGTTTACCGGACCAGGTCATACAGACGATTTGACGAATCGTACAGGATTGACAGAAAAACCCTTGAGGGACTCGTGGACCTTGCAAGAATGTCAGCCTCTGCTGCAAACAGACAGCCGCTTAAATACCTTCTTTACACCAGCCCTGAAGACTGTGCCAGGATTTTTCCGTGTCTCGCCTGGGCAGGTTATCTGAAAGACTGGGTTGGACCTGAACGGGGTGAAAGGCCTTCAGCCTATATAATAATAAACGGCGACAGGGAAATAACCGAATCCTTTAATGTAGATCACGGAATCGCTGCCCAAAGTATAATGCTTGGAGCCACTGAAGCAGGTCTGGGCGGCTGCATTATCGCGTCTGTTAAAAGACAGGAGCTGAGAGAGGAACTCCGGATACCGCCTCACCTCGAGATACTGCTTGTGCTGGCCCTCGGTAAACCCGGGGAGAAAGTAGTTCCTGAAGAAGTGAGGAACAATGACATTAAATACTGGAGGGATGAGAATGGCATTCATCATGTTCCCAAACGGAGGCTTGATGATCTCATATTGAATGCTTAACTTTATCCTCATTATGAGGAGGATGCCGCATCTTCTGATAAACGGACTTCCCCCGAAACCCGAACCGATGAAATCCGATCTGAGCCGTGATGAGCTTGACCGGATACATAAAAGCTATCTGGAAAGACTGAGAGAAGAATGACCGGGGACTATCCTTTTATAAAGATTGCTTTAATAATGTCACTTGCCATCTTCGGATTCTCCTTAAGGCGCCTGGTACAGTATCCAAACCACTTACTGCCGAAAGGAACATATACCCTCATCCTGTGACCTTCGTTCACGATGCTTTCGCGCAGCCTCGGAGTTACGCCGTAAAGCATCTGGAATTCATACATGCTTTTTGGAACGTTGTATTTTTTGAGAAGTTGATAGGCTCCTTCAATCAGTGGTTTATCGTGCGTGGCAATCCCCACGAATATCCCATTGCTCAGCATGAACTCAAGATCTTCGAGGTAGTGCCGGTTGATTTCCTCGTATTTCTTGTATGAGATCTCAGCAGGCTCAATGTAAATCCCTTTGCAAAGCCTGAAATTCAGTGGCGATTCCGCGGTATGAAGATCCATCAGGCTTTTCACGTCATCAAGAGTCCTTTTCAGATATGCCTGCAAAACAAGTCCCACACTGTTGGGAAACTCAGGTTTGAGTCTCCTGTACAATTCAATCTCCATGTCGGTGCATGGCGAATCTTCCATATCTATTCTTATGAATCCCTTGTATGAGACTGCCTTTGCCACTATTTCCCTTATATGCCTGTAGCATGCTTCCTTGTCGATAAGCAAGCCGAAGGAAGTGGGCTTCAGCGAAAAATTTCCCTCAATACCAGCCTTAACAGTGGCTTCAATAAGATTGAGATACTCAATTTTATTCTCTTCGGCTTCATCAAGAGTCTTGATGAACTCTCCCAGAACATCAAGCGTAACATCTGTCCTGTTCTCCTTGAACACTTTCGAAACCCTGATTGCATCCTCTATAGTCTCACCTGATACATAGGCCTTCGAAAATATCCATATGAACTTCTTCGGGAAATACGGAAGAATTGAAGCAATAAATTTATTAAACATCTTTTTTAAAGTTAATGTCACACAAAAATATCAATTCATTGCCTGGGACAATAGCAATAATTGATAAATCAAATTAAAAGCATACTGAAGCTTAATTTTATGATGTTTGTCACAATAGATAAATATTTTATGACAGAAGATAAATGATTCATGACAAATTGGGAAATTTAGATTATGCTTAAGTAGTTGTGTATATTGACTTTAGGTCAGGAGCCCAAAAATTGTTTGAAAGAGATATCACTTTTTCGGTAAATCTCCGTTTATATACTGTTGCGAAAGAGATGAAAGTCAAATATTCCTAATCGGGTCGATTTTGCTTAAGAGAATAAAATATTCATTATTGATATCCTGTGTCTTAATTATTGATAGTTTTGGACAGGACCCTACTTTTTCCCAGTTCTATGCCAATCCGCTTTATCTTGCACCGTCATTTGCAGGTGCAACAGAAGAATACAGGTTTGCCCTGAACTACAGGAACCAGTGGCCGGCTATCCCGGGGGTTTTTCATACATACAGCATCTCGTTCGACAAGGCTCTTTTGAATTTCAACTCAGGTATAGGTGTACTGGCAACATACGACGTGGCAGGTTCGGGAGAACTTAGTACAACCAATATAGGCCTGCTTTATTCATACGATTTCAGGATAAATGAGGACTGGCACATACGTCCGGGTGTGAACTTCAAATTCACCTACCTGGGGCTTGACATTTACAAGCTGGTGTTTGCCAGCCAGATGACCGGATCGGGTACGGTTCCCCCCGTATATCCCCCTCCTTTCAACAAGGTTGCCGATGTCGACTTTGCTACTTCAGCGCTTGTGTATGACGACCGTTTCTGGGGAGGTTTCACACTTGACCATCTTCTCACTCCAAAGCAGTCGTTCTATGGCGATGATGCAACTCTTCCCGTTAAAATGAATGTCTTCGGGGGAATGCAGATATTGAGAAAGACAAGGCTCCGCCATACTTACCAGGAGGTGTTGTCGGTGGCCTTTAATTTCCAGAAACAGGCAGACTTCTATCAGACCGATGTAGGATTGTATTATTACAGGGACCCGCTTATCTTCGGGCTCTGGTACAGGGGTATCCCGTTTATGACCACCCAGGCGGGAGATGCCATTATCGGACTCGTGGGGATAAAGACCAAGCAGCTTCACATAGGATATAGTTACGATTTCACAATCTCAAACCTTATATCATCAACACACGGATCGCACGAGGTATCTCTTGTGTACGAATTCAATTCATTCTCAATCGGACAACGTACAAAAATACGTGCTATACCATGTCCTGAATTCTAAAACGCGCGGATCGTTCCGGCATTCTTAGTAAAATTCCGCGCCGTGAGGCAGCAAAATAATTTATTTGTTATATTTGTCGCCTATAAACATTAACCCTCACATTATTATTAATGAAGAATCTGACCAATATTCTGCTGGCACTGCTGTTTCTGGCAGTTGCCGCCCTGTTCATTCTCCACTTCACAGGAAATAAGAAAAGCTCCACTGCTAACGATACCGAATTTGCAGCAGGCTCTGTTGCCGAAGGAGTTGCCTTTGTGAATATCGATACGGTGGTGATCAAATTCAACATGTATGCCGACAGGAGAGAAGAACTGCTTGAAAAACAAAGGAAAGCCGAGGCTGAACTGAATTCGAAGGGAAGCCAGTACGAAAGGGGAGTGAAGGACTTCCAGGATAAGGTGAACAAGGGACTTGTAACCCGTGCCACCGCGGCAGAGATGGAACAGTCGCTTCTTCAGCAACAGCAGGAACTCGTGAATCTCCGCGACCAGCTTCAGTCTAACCTTCTGGAAGAAGACCAGGTAATGAACAGGCAGATACTGGAATATATAACTACCTATCTCGAAGAAAACAAGGATAAGTACAAATATCAGTATGTTCTCGGAAAGAGTTTCGGAGGCCAGGTACTTTATGCCGATTCTGCCATGGATATTACTCAGCATGTTGTGGATGGCCTGAATGCCAAATATCTAACCGAGAAAAAGAAATAATCACATGGGATTTGCCTCAGCCTGGCTTGAGCGTAACGCGCTTTTCCCCCGGATCATTCAAGAGGCACCAGATCAGAATACGGAAATTATTGTAATTGTTCCTGCTTTTGACGAAGCGGGAATAACCAGTCTTCTTGACTCATTTGCAGGCTGCAGCCATCCCGGATGCAGGGCTGAAGTAATCATAGTGGTAAATGCCCCCGACAATGCCCGCGAAGAAAGCCTTTCAAACACCCTCAAAAGCATTTCAGCTATTGATTCGTGGAAGAAAACAAAGCGCGACCTGTTTTTCGATGTTCATATTATCGACGGACTGCTACTCAAACCTTCAGGATGGAGTGTAGGTCTGGCAAGAAAGACGGGTATGGATGAGGCCGTCAGACGCTATGAGCTGCTTGGAAAACACGATGGCATTATCCTGAACATAGATGCCGATTGCACTGTGAAAAGCAATTATTTCGAGGCTGTTTTCACCGGGATGGCCGGCAGACCCGACCGCAGGGCATGTTCACTTTATTTTGAACATCCCTTGTCGGGCGATGATTTTCCCGAAGCGGTTTACCGTTCAGTAACACTGTATGAGCTTCATATGAGATATTTCGTAAGAGGCCTTTCCTATGCCGGCTTTCCCTATGTGCATCATACCGTGGGCTCGGCTGTTGCCATCAAGGCATCAGCATACGTGAAGGCGGGAGGGATGAACAGGCGGAAGGCCGGTGAGGATTTCTGGTTCATTCAGAAACTTCTTCCGGCAGGCGGATTCTTCAACCTGACTTCAACAACGGTATATCCTTCACCGAGAATATCACTGAGGGTTCCTTTCGGGACCGGTCCGGTTATTTCGCGCCTGACCGAATCGCCTGAAACCGGGCTTCTTTCCTATAATCCCGAAGCTTTCGAGGAACTTCGCCTTCTGTTTCTTATGATCGATGGATTGTATTCGGAACTGCCCGGTGAGACTGACTTCAGATATGCTGAACTTCCTCCCGGTATTCGCCTGATGATTAGTTCCGGCGAGTGGGCTGCAAGGATAAATGAGATCCGGAATAATACATCGGGAAAGGATTCATTCAGGAAAAGATTCTTCGGATGGTTTAATATGTTCCGGATTGTAAAGTACCTGAACGCGGTGCATGTTTCATTCTTTGATAAAAAACCGGTGGAGGAAGGGGCTTCCGGTCTTCTGAAAAAAATGGGGATTTATCCTGACACGGCCGATCCGGCCGGACTTCTTCACTGCTTCAGGCTGATAGATCAAAAGGGCTAATTGGTTTTCCTGCTTATACGGCGGTCTTCCTGGGGGGAAAGGATGATGTAAAGATCTTCGTCGGGCCTTTTCATCCTGTATTGCTCCCTTGCAAATTTTTCGAGGTTCCGGTCGCTGGTCCTGAGTTCCTGGAGTTTTCTTTTGTCTTCTTCAATACGATTAACGTAGTACTCCTTTTCGGCTTTGAGCTTCTTCAGGTTTTTCATCTCCTTCCACCTCGATATCAGGTTGTTTGAATCGAGAAAAAGCATCCACACCACGAAAATGATAATCGTGAGCAGGTACTTGTTCCTCAGCACGGGAGGGATTTTATCGATAAACTTAAAACGCCCGATCATGGTACAAACCTACAACTTTTTTTTCAACCACCGCTCATCAGGTATAACTTCTGCAGCTTATGGCGCAGAGCACAGGGCGCAGGGCACAGGGCACAGGGCACGGGGCTCAGGGCACAGGGCACAGGGCACAGGGCGCAGAGACTAAGAGAGGAAGAGACCGCACGACCGCACGACAATGTATTATATGCCATAGTTACCGGCCCGATGGACACGTGACAACTATCAAATGATAGCTTTGAACAAAGATTACAAAATTGTTAAATTACAAATCCTTATTATTTCTAATCCTTGATTTATATAGTTTCGCCTGACTAATTAACAAATACTTTATTTCGTCTTGAGATATAGAATTCAATGAAGAAAATCTCCCATTATAAAACAATAGTCATTTCGGATGTCCATTTGGGTACAAAAAATTCTAAAGCGAAAGAGCTATCAAAATTTCTTAAATATTACACCTGTGACAAGCTTATTCTAAATGGAGATATTATTGATGGCTGGAGACTGCAAAATTCCGGTAAATGGGAAAAGCAACATACAAATCTTTTAAAACTGCTGATTAAAATCATTGATAAACAAAAGACTCAAGTAATATATGTACGAGGAAACCATGATGATTTCCTTGATAAAATTCTTCCTTATACCTTTAAACGATTATCAATTTTAAGAGAATATTACCATCACAGTCACAATAAAAAATACCTCGTAATACATGGGGATATTTTTGACCATATTACAACTAATATGAGATGGTTGGCCAAATTAGGAGATCTTGGATATATCTTCTTACTCTGGGTAAATAAAATATATAACAACCGTAGATTAAAACAGGGTAAATCATATTACTCAATTTCTAAGGTAATAAAGCACAAAGTTAAGAAAGCGGTCTCCTATATCTCAGGTTTTGAGGATGCAATTACAAAACTGGCTCTTTCTCGTAATTGTGAAGGAGTAATTTGTGGACATATCCACCAGCCAGCTATAATTCAGGGTGAAAGAGTACTTTATTTGAATTCCGGAGACTGGGTAGAATCATTAAGTGCATTAGTTGAAAATTATAATGGAAAATGGGACATCTTATACTTCAATGAACTTAATATTTAATATCACTGATAATAGTAATTAATACTACGAGCGCCGTTACCCTCCTTGCACCGGGACAGATTTGTGATCCCGGGCCGCATATCGCGAGCCGTGTCGTTTTTCCCATGTACCGCGCACAAACAAATAGCAAATAACGTTTACACTTGCCTTATTTCAGGATGGAATCCCTCGCCTCATCCCCCCTTTAGTCCCCCCCCACAATGAGATCCCGCATCCCGTAGGAAACCGGGATGCGGGATCTCATTCTCCAGGGCGGAAGAATGGCGAGCGGCACGCGGCCAAGCACGGGGCGCAGGGCACGGGGCTCAGGGCGCAGAGCACGGGGCACAGGGGGCAGTGACAGGTCGTGCAGGCTAAGGAGTGAAACGACGAAGTCCCGCTCCGCGGGATCTTGTAAGAGACTTACAGTTTTAATTTGCGCAGTGAAATGAACCTTAAACCCCGAACCCCTGACTTTCACTTACCCCCTTTCTCTCCCGTCTCGTCCCGTCCCGGCCCGTCCCGATAGCTATCGGGAGCTATCGGGAGCTATCGGGAGCTATCGGGATCCCCCAAAGGGGAAAAGCTTCTTTCAATGGAAGTTACTGCTCAATTTGTTATATCAAATATTACAATTTGTATTCCTCCCCAATATTAGCAGAATCTTCTTGCTCCTTCACCCTGAGGGGAAAGTCGGTTCCAGCTTTTCAAAGAGCACTTTGGTAAAGTTAAGGATTTCACCTTTATAAAATAGATGGAATCCTTAACTTATTTCTGTTAAACCACGCGATAAAAAATCACGCGGCAGCGGGTGGGGAGTATAAATTCACTATGCAATAAATGACATAGAGTAATGTTAGGAATTCTGGATAGAAATGATAACTTGATTGATACAAGAAGAGATTCCGGATTCCCTGAACCTTTGTTTTCGCAGTTACAAATTTATTAAACCTAAAAATCTATAATAAAAAACAGGAAGAGTGATGTAGATTGTTTATTTTCAGGCTATTGAAACAAAATCACGAACAAGAGTTGTAAAGTACACATTTGCAGGAAGTAACATTACAAGATTTTCGGGTTTGGCGTTTAAGCTTCGAGCAAAATGTTTAAAGGCTTTGGTTAAGATTTCAGTATTGTTTATCGTTGTTGGTTTTGCTTTGGGCTGTATGGTCTTTAATGGCTCAGGGATTCCGCAAAGCTGCTTTGCTTTTAATATTGCCTCGTGCTTGCTGCACTTTTCGTATTTCTCAATAAATTCTATCTGGTCGCCTGTGGCATTGCAGCCGAAGCAATGAAAGGTGTTTGTCTCGGGGTAAATACGGCAGCTTGGTTTATCGTCTTCTTGAAAGGGGCATTTTATTTGATTATTTCGGTCTGGTTTGATGCCGTAATGTTGCAGTACTGCAAGTGTCGAAAGCCGTTGTTTTATGTCGGGTATTTCCATAATGAAAAATCTTTAAAAATATTATTTGAACCATTTAGGATTCAAAGACAACTTGTCCAATTCAAATCACAAAACTTTTTAAATTTTATTATACCGAATAAATATCGTATATTTGCATAAATTTTTCATATCAAGGTTTTATTGACTTTAAAAAGGTTCAAAAATGATAACATTCGGCAAAAAACTCAGGGAGTGCAGAGAAACAAAAGGGCTTTCTCAACAAGAGTTTGCCAAGATGCTTAAAACGTCCCATTCTGTCATTGGAAGGTATGAACGGGACGAGATGGTACCTTCTATTGAAGTGGTAAAAAGAATGGCCGATTTCCTGGATACAACTGTTGGTTATTTACTTGGGGAGACACAGGAAGTCAACCTGTTTAAAGACCCGGACATGCTCCGGCGGTTCAATGACATTAACAGCTTTCCTGAAGATGATAAAAGCCATATTATTTACACGCTCGATGCAATGATTAACAACGTAAAATTGAAAACAATCACCCAACACAGGTAATTATGAAAACGGTAACTGTAGAAATAAAGAAGGATATAGCATTAACTTTCCTGTATAACCTGGAAAGTATGCACGTTCTCAGGGTTATAGAGGACAAAACCACTAAAGCCAAACAAAAACTCTCGGAACGTTTCGCTGGCTGCCTCTCGAAAGAAAGGGCAGAAGAACTACAAAAAGAACTAACCCAAATGCGCAACGAATGGGGAAGAGATATTTATTAGACACCAACACGGTTCTGGATTACATGGGCAACAAGCTGCCCGGAAAAGCAAAAAAACTGATTGCCCATGTTATTGATGAAGAAATAAATCTTTCCGTAATCAACAAAATTGAACTACTTGGCTTCTCAAAAGTTGAACAGGATTTAATTGATTTCGTTGCCTGCTCCAACATTCACCCGATGGACGATACCATCGTGGACAAAACTATTGAAGTACGCAGCTTGTATAAAATCAAACTCCCCGATGCCGTGATTGCTGCTACCGCATTGCAAAATGGGTTGGTGCTGGTTTCTCACAACGCCAAAGATTTTAAATATATTCAAGGACTGGAAGTCATTGACCCTTATGATATGTAAAAAGCCCAGTCTTGCCAGGCTTTTGTCATTTACTGTTTTCTTATGATGATATTAATTGGTGCTGACCATAACGAAAGCTTCGGCTCTCGTTTTTTACATTTTCTTTTATTCGGCACATCGAAAAAATGATAATAAACCAATACTGTATTTTTCTCTGCATCCGTAAATGTTTTTAACATTGCATCATTATTGATAAACTTTCCTCCTCTTATAAGGTTTGTAGTCTGTTCCGGGAATAACATTACCGAGACACTCGGGTTAAATGTCCATCCGCTTTGGTCAACCTGCCATGCAGACACATTACCGCTCCAATTGTTATGGCTTATGTTATAATTAACGCCAACAGTTCCGAAATTTGTGCTAATTGGTAAGCCAGAGAAAGGAGAAAGACCTGCGGTATAACCAACGCTCCCCCCACTATTCAATGAATAAGAAGCATAAACGGTATTCATAGCAGCTGTGGCACCTACATAACCATATGCATCATTGGAACCAAAGCTATATCCTATACCAGCTTGGGCACTTAATCCACCGGCTATACCAACAACGACCGAAATACCAATGCTTAAACCACCTGATTTACTCCAACCGATATTCGGGATTATCCAAATCAGTTCTCCCGAAGGGTCAGTATAGACGAGTGGATTATTGAGGCAATAACTATACCTGTTAAAATTCTGCGTGAAATCGGGAAGCTGTACATAATTATCAGGACTCAGGAACTGGGCTGTAAGAGGATCATAGAGCCTGCCGTTCATGTTTATCA
>Ga0302244_1000083_pt1 | contig 75712 bp, 62 predicted proteins | sample AAG_UR_Phe_MG_FD_193513 | JGI IMG/M metagenome (GOLD analysis project Ga0302244, IMG submission 193513) | Enriched activated sludge microbial communities from anaerobic digester in WTTP, New Holstein, Wisconsin, United States - AAG_UR_Phe | ecosystem: Engineered > Bioreactor > Anaerobic >... | reverse complement strand
AATGTATAACTTTGGACTTGCAGTAAATTGATGTTTCATAATAACAAATTTTGGTAGCTGCATAACGCAGACTACAGGTTAAAATTAATGATGGACTCAATTTACTGCTTTTACATAGGTGCTTTGCATCAGGCGGGCTGACGTGCAAACTTGGAGCTTCGTGCTTCTATTTAAGTTCAGTGGTGGTTGACAGTTTTGTGCTCCGAACTGAAAGTCAGCGAAGCTAAACCCACCACTGCGCCAAGCGCCAAAACGTTAATTACAAAAAAATCTATTGGTTTATGCTGAATATGATGTTTTAATAAATTTAGAAAACTCATATACTATCCTGAAGAATCCAGATAATAGATTATATTTACAGTGTTCAAATATTAAAAAGCCATGAAAGCGCTTACTTATTCAATCTTTGTTTTGCTCATCTCACTATTTAGCGTTTCATCCCTTAATGCACAGGTCGTTCAGATCAATCAGACCTTTTCTTCCGACAGCATCTTCACCCCCTTTTCAGGAACAGCGCCTGTCTATTCAATGAACTTTTCAGGTGGGATAAACCTGCTCAGCGACTCCAGCCTAGTATGGGTGGTCCTGATCGATACATATGGGAATCATTTCCTGGTTTTTGAATCTTATCCGTTGATCACCCTTGAGAATGCCTTTGACACCTTGTGGGCCTCCGATGAAACAACTTATCCTGGGGCTGGGGCAAGGAACATACTGATTGCATCTGATTTACTGGATTATCATGAACCAATTGTCAGTGAGACCAAGATGAAATCATCTTGGAGAGACCGTTTTTACTGGACATATACACGACCAATTATGTCTGATTTAAAATTTTTCCTAATCCTGCAAAAGATTATATAATTACTGAATATCGAAAGAATGATTCTAACGAGGAAGTTATTCTCGAAATGATTGATTTTAATGGTAAAATAGTGCGATCCTATAATTTGCCAAAAACTGAAAACCAACAGTTGATCTCTTTACAAGGTCTTTCCGGGGGCACATATTTTATCAATCTATATAAAAATAATTCCTTTAAAGGAGCCTATAAAGTTATTGTAATCCGCTAATTTACTTACTTATGAAATTCAGGATTCTTTTTTCAGGGATAGTTTTCCTTTCTGCATTATCCAATATATATGGCCAATGGCCTGTAATTTATGAAGATTCGATTAATGTTGTGCCAGACCGGGTATGGGAACATTATGATAAAGGCTATATTTTTACAGGAGAAAAATATCTTGGCTGGTCATATTACGGATGGATAAATAAAACAGATATTAACGGAGAAATTTTATGGGAAAAATCATATGGAAATCCATCTGATAGGACTAAATTCTCATCGTCACGAATTACAACTGATGGGGGATTGATTATATCAGGAGGATCAAATAAACTTTCTTCAAGTTGTATTGATCCAATTATCGTTAAAATAAATGCCTGTGGAGAAAAAGAGTGGTGTAAAATCTATAGCGCCCAATGGTGTAATAGCTGGGCTCAGGATATCGAGATCCTTCCGGATGGTGGTTATTTAGCATTGATCAATCGTTGGAATAATAGTGAAGAAGATTGAATCTGGTTATTCAAACTGGATAGTGTGGGTGATATTATTTGGCCACAAACGTATGCAACGGATACAGCTTTTTTTTCTGAAAGTCCACATTCCTTATTAAAAACGCAAGATTCTTGCTTGGTGATAACCGGAGAAGCATATTATCCAGATTCCACTTATCCCGGGCATTGGATTCAAAAAATTATTCTGATTAAAGTAAAACAAAACGGAGAAGTAATTTTTGAGGTTCCCTGGGGATCAAACAATGGCATATACTGCGATGGCCGGGCCTCTACCATTGATGCAGCCAATAATATTTATACTGCCGGAAGAAGGGCAAGAACCATGGCTCCTTCTGGTGATTCACCTTGCTTATTCAAAACCTCGGCCACAGGGTATCCGGTTTTTTATAATGATCTGAAAGAAACATCTACAATGGGTATTGCAACAACAATTAATTGGTTCCAAGATTCTACCTTAGTCCAATGCATGTATTGGGGATCACATGTTGGAGTAGATACAACCGGTTTGGTTAATACAGATTCATTTGGCACTATTATCAAAGAAAAACCTTTATTGATTAACTATGGAACCGGTGCTTTTTGGGGATCTGATATTACCTTTAATAACAGGTTAATTCTTGCTGGATCAGTTTATTCTGGCAGTACTTTTAGTGTATATCTATACAAGGTTAACTTCGATCTCGAATACGACAGTATTTATACCACCCCTTTCACCTACGACAACTGATGTCCATATTCTATTGTTTCGGACACTATTCCCCTGGATGACTGTGAAGTGATTGTATCTATTGATGATCCCATTGAACATCCGGAAAAGACGAGGTTAAGGGTTTATCCGGATCCGGCAAAGGAGAAAGTCACAGTTGAGATGCCGGAGTATCTAATCAGAAAATCAGAAGGTAATGGAATCTCTGCCACAACATATTACCATCAGTGGCCTGAGGTGCGAATGGTGGTGTTTAATCTGTTCGGGCGAATGATATTCAGTAAAGAAATACAACAAAGTGAAAAAACCGTGTCAATAAATATTTCAACTTGGCCAAAAGGGATGTATTTGGTCAGCATCGTATTCATGAATGATATAGTAGGGAGTGGTAAATTTATTGTGAATTAGGTGTAATCTTCCAAGGAATGAGATTCTAGTAAGTGAAAACCATGAGACAGCAAGCCATAACTTCTAGTATACAGAGTCTTGAAATACTATGTCTTAACAGTTGGGCCCTTCGTATAAAGTGCTTAGTTGTGTATTAGTCCCTATAAATTAGGACGAGAGTATAGATAAAAATCTGTACTTTTATGTCTATGAAAAAAAATTCACCAAAGAAGAGAAGCTTCAAATTATTAAGGAAGCCTCCCAGAACGGGGTTAACCCAACCTTTGAAAAATATGGAGTTTATCAAGCATCATATATTATCAAATAAACATAATAGGACGTGTACCCAATGAGATAGTGGTGGAAGAAATAAAAAAATATAAAGAAGGATACTGACACTGATTATGGATATATTAAGATGACTTATTATTTGCTCATACTTGGATATCTTATTAACCATAAGAAGGTTTACAGGTTAATAATCAAAATCGATTCCTGAGCTTGAGGGAAGTTCCTTGTCCTCATCCGAAATCCCTCGATGGGATAGAGGATGAGAATTTAGAAAAAGAAATGTCCGGCGCCGAAACATTTCCACAACCATCATCGGTATAACAATCGCCGTTGGTTGTTCCTTGTCGACGCAAAGTTCTTTAACTTTTTTTAATTTTGTAAAAACCTTCTATACGATTGTTCGAACAATAGGGGTTATGCCCTGCTAAAGATCTGGTGTCCATTCTGCAATGTTGTACAAAGATTCTATCAGAATTTTTCTGGATTGATTTTCTTAGATACCACAAATATTCTCCATGTTTGATACATGAATTTAGCTTTTAGATCTGGTAAAATTTTCTTGTTAAATTTGTCGCCAGACATTTATTATTCAAATTTTGTAAATTAAAATGAAAATCTGCAAAAGATGTATTTTAAATGAAAATTATCCGGGTATAACCTTTAATGATGATAGTATATGTTCATTATGTATCAGTAAAACGGATTTTATACCTAAGGGTGAAGAAAAATTAATCAGGATTTTTGAAAAAGCCAGAAAAAGAAATAAGAAATATGATGCTTTGGTACCTTTGAGTGGAGGCAAAGACAGTACTTATATTCTACATTTAGCCGTAAATATTTATAATTTAAAAGTCATTGCAATGACTTATGATAATGGCTTTATGAGTGAACTATCGCTCGACAATATAAAAAATGCGGTGGATATAACAAAGGTTGACCATGTTTTTTATAAACCCGATCAAGAACTACAGAAGAAGATATATAGGATAATGCTTCTAAAAACTGGTGATATTTGTGGAGCATGCGATATTGCAACCAGGGCATGTATTTTAAAAGCTTCGTTGGAATATGATGTCCCAATAGTTTTATACGGTACATCTCCCTTAGAAGATAATTCTTTTGTTCCCGATTCGATAGAAGATATTGGACGTTTTAAATATGTTCTAATAAGTTCTGGTGAAATTAATGACAAAGAGATCAAGGATTTTACGATATATCCATGGCTTAATGACTTAATATTGTCGTTCAATAAATTAGTTGGAATCTATCCCAGAGAAGTAAGGCCTTTATTTTACATAAAAAATCCATCCGATAAAGAAATGGGTGAAATAATTTCGAAAGAATTAAAATGGAGAGACGATGGTCGGGAATATTCACGGCATTTGGACTGTATTGCCGAACCTTTTACGAATTACATAAGGAATAGAATATATGGTTATGAAAGAAGAATTTGTCAATACAGTAATATGGTCAGAAATAATGAAATTTCAAGAGCACATGCACTCGAACTCTACGAAGATGATAAAATTGATCAGCCTCCTGAAAATTATATTGAAATACTGAATTATTTGGGATTAAACGAGAAAGATCTCGATCAAATTTTATCGTATAAACCCTTGATGTATGAAGATTATTTATCAAGAATGAATAGGATATATCAGTGGCTGGCCAAATTTAAAAGATTCTTACAATAAACTGAACCAATGAAGATCATCTCAATCATTGCCGAGAACTGGAAAGCCGATGGAGGAGCCGCATTTGGCGTTGTTCCCAAGACAATTTGGGGGAAATTATATCCTGCTGATGACGATAATCTGCAAAAGATTACCAGCAGGTGCTTACTGGTTGACACGGGTTCGAGGGTAATTTTGTTCGATACAGGCATGGGAAACAAACAGGACGAAAAGTTTTTCCGGTACCGCTATCGTTTTGGAGATGATAATTTATTTGAAAATCTGAAATATGCAGGTTATTCGGCCGATGACATCACCGATGCGGTCTTTACACATTTGCACTTCGATCATTGTGGAGGAGCCTCATGTTGGAATAGCGAAGGTTCGAAGGTAGTACGTGTTTTTCCGAATGCCACCTATCATGTTTCGAAAGCTCAAGCCCAATGGGCCTTGTATCCCAATAAAAGAGAAGCTGCTTCGTATCTGAAAGAAAATCTCGAACCTATTTTCGAAGCTGGCCCTTTGAACCTTATAGAAAAGCCCGGGCCATTCATTCAGCAAATTGATTTGCGTTTCTATAATGGACATACCAGCGGTCAGATAATCCCTTTCATCCATCTTAACAACCAAACCGTCGTTTTTGTGAGCGATTTTATCCCATCTTCGGCTCATCTGCCTTTGGTATATATTCCTGCTTATGATATCCAACCTTTGATTACCCTTACCGAAAAGGAAGAATTCCTTCACGAAGCCATTGAAAAGCAGTATATTTTAGTTTTTGGTCATGATTACTTCAACGAAGCTGCCACCGTAATCATCAAAGGAAAGGGTTTTCAGGCCGAGAAAATAGGTAAACTATCCGAATTTATTTGAAAATTCAGTTGAAAATAATTTATCTTATTGAATTTTAAAGTATTGCTGAATAAACTTTTGAAAGAAATAGTAAAAAACAAAATAGTGGTATAAATCATTCATATACAATATTTTACAAACAAACTTTCAAAACTGTAATTTGTTAGTGCGAATTTATTTTTATTAGCCCGTAGGTAAGAGCAAGGTCAAGTACTTCTGAAAAGTCAGAGGGCTTAGCGATGATATTGAGGTCGGGGCCGATAAAAAACATGGCAGGTGTAACATTAATTCCATAGTCGATTGCCGGCGGTGTATCCCATCCTTTTCCATCTGCAATTACAGGCCATGTGTAATGATTATTTCGTACCGAATCTTCAACGGCTCGTAAATTAGTATCGATCACAACGGTGATTATTTCCCACTTTTTTTGATGAGGTCGAGCATAAAGAGAGGCTATTTTGGGTAAAAGTGCCGAGCAATGGTTACACCAGCTCCCCCAGAATATCAACAATACATAGTTACCTTTATAGTTGCTGAGTTTTATTTCATGATCCCTCAAATCTTTTCCCTTGATTTCGGGGGCAGGCGAGCCTGGTGAAAGACGCTTCGAAATCTCTATTCGGGAGGTAAGATGGGGATTGGTATTTATACAATTTCCCTGTTCGTAACGTTCGGAAATGAATTGCACCACACGCTCGAAACCGAAGTTCTGAAAGCCATCGAGCAAATATTCTGTAATCATATCATACGCTTCTGCATAAGGCTGAAGTATACTCATGATTATTTTTATTCCTTCTATCAATGAGATTTCTAATTTCTTTTTATCGAAGTTGGGATTTGCATATAATTCCAAATATTCTATCACAAGCCTTGGATAAGCATTGGTATAGAGAAGACCCTTGTCGTCGAAAGAAATTTTATCGAAAAAATGTTGTTTCAGAAAATTTTTCCTTTCTTCACCTAAGAGATTGGGGCTAACGAAAGGTTTTCGTCGAGTCATCAAATATTTACCAGCGAGATTTTCCTGGTTCTCGGTAATGATTTTGTTTAAGGTTGCCTCGTAGTCGATTTGCCGTAAATTGTATTCATCGATAATTTCTTGATAGAAAGGAAGTTCATGAGGATACTCATCCAACATGTTTTCCAAGAGTTCCTTGATTTTCTCGTATCTGACTTCGTATTTGGTAAATTTTAGGAAGTCGGTATTTCCCTTCGAATCTATAAAATTCAAACTGTCCTGCAAGGCCGATATATTCGTGTGAAAGGTAAGGCTTTTGCCATCGTAAAAAAATTGAAAACCATCGTTTTGCTGAGTAAGTATGCACATCTGGGAAGGAGGAATATATTTGGGAACAACCAGATTAACTTCTCCATTTTCGTTGCACCTGAGCGAATCGAATGCTCTTAGATTTTCACCATAATAATAAGCAATTCCCAATTTCATACCGGCAGCACCTTCTATCTTTCCGCTAATTGATGTTTGGCCTAAGCATGAGTAGGAGAGGAGAGATATTACAGAAATCAAGATGAATTTCGATATATGGTTTTTCATAAAATCTTGTTGCAAATCCATAAAAATGTTCGTAAGCCCCACAATTAACAAATTTATGCCGTTTTAGTCAATTTATTATCCAATTTACTACACTTATTCATATTTTATGAAGTGAATAAACATATAATAGAAAGTGAATCAATAAGTAGAATATATGAATGATGAGTTTTGGTAATTCTCTATTTGGAGTTTAGGGCGAAGATGAGATAAGCGGTTATCTTTGCACAAACTGCCAAAATATGGACGAAAGCGAAGTATTGATTTTGAGAAGCAAGATGGAGAATTTAACTGAAGATGCGGCTTTAAAGGAAGTTGCGGAGTGGTTTCCTTCGCGAGTATGTTTTGCCAGCAGCCTGAGTGCCGAGGATCAGGTGATTTTGCATTTGATTGCCACTCAAAATCTTCCGATACGTATTTTTACGCTCGAGACGGGGCGGCTTTTCGAAGAAACTTATGATTTACTCGAAAAATCCCGTTTAAGGTACAAAATCAATATCGAAGTAATTTTCCCTGATTATAAGCGAGTGGAGAAGTTGGTGAATGAAAAGGGGATTAATCTTTTCTATTATAGTGTTGAAAACCGTAAAATGTGCTGTAGCGTTCGAAAGGTTGAACCTTTAAGGCGTGCTCTCGAAGGAATGAAGTTATGGATTACCGGGCTCAGGAGACAACAGTCGCAAACACGAGAACACACACAGTTATTGGAATGGGATGAGGTAAATGGTTTGTTAAAATTCAATCCTCTCATAGCATGGACTGACGAAAAGTTATGGAATTTCATTCATGATCATCAGATTCCTTATAATCCCTTGCACGATAAGGGATATCCGAGCATAGGTTGTGAACCTTGTACTCGTGCCATACAACCCGGTGAAGATGTCAGAGCTGGGCGCTGGTGGTGGGAAGCTCAAGGAGGACGCGAATGTGGAATTCACCGAAGTTAAAACATGTTGCAACCAATATTTTTTAACGGAGGGTCAAGCACTAAGAAATTAAAAATAAAGAAGCTGATTTTAATTTTAAATGGCAATATTTTCAGCTAAGAATTTTTTCAAATTCATTATGAGTCCCTATAAAGATTATTATTATATTATGTCGGCTCTTGTGCTACGAGAATTTTTATATCAGGTTTAAATCTCATAGAGAATTCAATGACCCACAATATTCTGAATATCCTACTGAAAAAAATCCGATATACTGGATCTGATCACTAAAACATCGTCTAACGAAAACAGCATTGCCTTGAATTATTTCTGTGGCTCGAGAACCACTTCAAAATCAGCCCATATTCATCATCGAAAATGGGTTGGCATCGATAAAGTCAGCACCTGACATAAAGGCTACTATTAAAAAAATGAGCTCCATACAATCAGACTTTTTTTACCGCCAGCCACATTTGAATTGATAGATTTGAGCCAGATTCTTTCTACAAATACTGATATAGAATCTTCTATTCAGTAATCAAATTTTCTCATTCAAATTTGATAGTGAGGTATTGTTATTGCAAGGTTATACAAGGCGATTATTATTGTTTATTTCCCCTTAAAAAGTTGCATTAATTACCTTGAACTTACAATTTTTGAGTTCGTTTTTGTGCCACAGTATTAATCTTAGAATGAATTATTTGAATAATAAATAAGAAAATTTAGAAATGAAAAAGACCCGGAACTAATGCCCCGGGTCTTTAACAAAATAAAGCAAAATGAACAAAATAATAAATAAAATGGACTTACTGAGATAGTTTGAGGTTAATCATAGCTTCGATGACTTTAGCGGTACTATCCTGTCCATTTTGAGAAGCTACCTGACTTAACCGCTGCAACAGATAGGCATTTTCTGACATCTCTTCTTCGTATTGAGATGAATATTTTGGTTCGAGCGAAAGGTAGAAATTGAGATCCTGAGAAAAGATATTAGCCAACTGCAGTGCCATGTTGTTCGCTTTTTCGGTAGCTTTTGCTGCGTAATATAAATCAACATATGAGAGCATATATTTATCGGGGAATATTTTTGAGGTTGGGAAATATTGTAACGACAAATCGAGTGCTTTCTCTGCCTCTTCGTTTTTGCCTTTATTTAGCATAGACTGGGCAACACGCATATAGTTTTGTCTTGGTATTGCAGCGTTGCGAAAACTTTCCCTGTCAACCGTAACCCTGGGATCATTGAGATTTCCCCAGTGTTTAATGCGGTTTACAAGAATATCATAGCATGTATCGGCCGACACACCTCCCAATCCTCTAATATAGTCGGTGGCTTTAACAGGCAAGAATTTATAAACCATTCCCTCAAGATGACTGTACTCATCCAAATTAATAGCTCCTCCAATTCCTGAAGGACTCGTTAAATATATAGGTCTTTTCCAGTCGTTGGTGGCTAAGATATCGAGCAACATTAAATCATTTTTAAAGATATAATTTCTGCGAATAGTGAAGTCGAGATAGGGTAAAACTCTATTTTTCATTTCGTTTGGGATGAGGCCACTTGCTTTTACTGCGGCTGTATCCACAGGGATACGAATGGTCTTGGAAGGTATGAAGCTAAGCCTTTGGCCATCGCCAAAATCACGCTTGTTTCTTTCATCGGCAATAAATCTCATGATGTCCCTCAGCAGAATGGGTTGTCCCGATTTGTTCAGATCAACCACCACTACGTAATCGTTATTGCCCTTATCATATTGTTCGGGTTTCAGGGTAAATGGAAGGGGTTCAGAGTCATAGACTTTTCGGGCCATTTGATGGATGTACCAGTCGCCTGAAGCCAGCATGTAGTTTACTACTCTTACGTCGGTGCGATGATTTTCTACCTCTTGGGCATACCACAAGGGGAAAGTATCATTATCGCCGAAGGTAAAAAGCAGGCTTTGAGGCTGTGTTGAATCGAGATAAGCAAAGGCATAATCGCGGGCTGCAGTTTTATGTGAACGGTTGTGGTCGTCCCATCCATCTTTGGCCATGACATAGGGAACGGGCAATGCAATCAAAATAGCTAAGATGGCTGCTGCAACGGGTTTGATGTATTTCCCGAGCCAATCGTTTAGGGCAAGTACTCCTAACCCCACCCAGATGGTAAAGGCATAAAAGGAGCCCGCATAGCTGTAATCTCTTTCACGGGGTTGGAAAGGAGTTTGGTTCAAATAGATAACGATAGCTATTCCCGTCATGAAGAAGAGCAAAGCCACCACAAAACTATCGCGTGGATGTTTCTTAATATGATAGAATAAACCAATGAGGCCCAAAATAAGTGGCAGAAAATAAAAACGATTGTATGCCGGATTTTGTTTGCGGTATTCGGGATAATTTTCCTGATTGCCTAATCTGGCCTGATCGATAAACTTAATCCCACTTATCCAGTTACCGTCTTCTATCCCTCCATGACCTTCAATGTCGTTTTGCCTGCCCACGAAATTCCACATAAAATATCTGAAATACATGTGCCCTAATTGATAACTGAAAAAGAACCTCAGATTTTCACCATAGGTCGGTTTTATTAAGGTTTCGGTTTTTCCGCTGCTACTGGTTACTGCAATGGGTGTGCCTTTTATTTTACCCCAGTTTTGATAGGCATTGATATGACTTTGTTTTTGATTGCTCCACATTCGTGGAAACAAGGTCGTGAATCGTTTATCGTATACAGGCAGAGTACCTTTTCGAGGATCGGCAATCACATATTTTCCCGATTTCTCGTCTTTTTGATAAATAGGTGGTTGGTCTTTATAATCTACAACGGGTGTATTGTAGTATTGGCCATAAAAGATAGGCCATGAGCCATATTGTTCTCTATTTAGATACGAAAGAAGGCCAATGGCATCGGTTGGAGCATTTTCGTTGATAGGTGTATTGGCATTGGCACGTATAACCAGCATTAAGAATGAAGAATAACCTATAAGAATAAATGCTAACGATAAAATGACCGCATTAATAACAGGCCGTGCTTTCTTCAATTTAAGAACTACATAGATACTAATTGCTGCAACAGCCAATGAGATCACAACGCCTAAAAATCCCTTTCCCGATCCGATTAAAATCAAAAAAAAGATAATGAGGGTAATTAGGAAGAAATTTTTATACTTGTCGCCTTTGATCGTATAAAGTAAGCCTGAAACTATCATTAAGGCAAGCACTAATGCAAAGAAAAGAGTTCCCGAGTTGAATGGCAATCCAAGTGAATTAACGAAGAACAATTCGGTTTTGCCGAAAAGGTTAACGATTTCGGGAATGATTCCATACATGATCAGTGCCAGTAAGGCTATAGAAATGACTCCTGTAAGCAGGAATCCTTTCCAGTTGGGCTTGTATTTCTTGTAATAATAGATATAAGTTATAGCAGGAATAGCCAAGAGGTTCAGTAGATGTACTCCAATGGAAAGACCAATCATGAATGCTATAAAGATAAGCCAGCGAACGGCATGATCTTCGTCAGCCACATTTTCCCATTTTAAGATTGCCCAGAAGACAAGAGCCGTGAAGAAAGACGACATGGCATAAACTTCTCCTTCGACAGCCGAGAACCAGAATGAGTCGCTGAAAGTATAGGCCATAGCTCCAATGAATCCCGAGCCCATGATGGCAATTAATTTTGCTGTATTGATCTCCTGACCTTGCTTTAAAACCACCTTTCGGGCAAGCATCGTAATGCTCCAAAAAAGGAACAGGATTGTCAGAGCACTGCTTAAAGCCGACATGGTGTTGATCATATAAGCTACTCGCGTAACATCATTGCCTGCTACAAGGGTAAATAAACGGCCTAATAATTGGAAAGTGGGTGCTCCTGGTGGATGCCCAACCTGTAATTTGTATGCTGTTGAAATGTATTCTCCACAATCCCACCAGCTGGCTGTGGGTTCGAGAGTCAGCATGTAAACTGCAAAAGCAATGGCAAAGGTGATCCATCCAAGCAGGTTGTTGATTCGTTTGTAATTTTTCATGTTTTTACTGATTAAATTCAAAGTATCAGTATTTTTTTCCGACTGATTGTCTATCGATTAAACCATTAAACGCTTTGAAATTTTAATATTATGAATCGAGTGCGAAAGTAATAAAAAATTTATGGCTTGTAAAATTATGTGGCATACAACTTGAACAGAGGATTTTTTTTATCTTTGCCGCCGAAAATTTTGTCCGATGGTGTAATGGCAGCACAGGAGATTTTGGTTCTCTTAGTCTAGGTTCGAATCCTGGTCGGACAACAAGCCCCGGTGAATGCGGGGCTCATTTTTTAATATGTCTATCCTAAGCTTTGAGAGAGGATTTTTGCTATTCTTATTAACTATTTGTTATTCATTATTTTATAGATTGATTTGCTATTTCATTCCTCTTTAATGATATCTCATTCGAATTTTGCTGATTACTTTTGTCATATAAATTGAATTTTTTCATTGAATAAGATTGCATTACAGGCTGTTGTAGAGCTTTTCGAAAGATATAAGGGTGCGAAACCATCTTCCGTACATCATTTGCCTCCTTCGGCTTCCGAACGTAAATATTTTCGATTGAACGTTGAGAATGACTCCATTCTTGGAGCTTGGAATCCATGTATTCAGGAAAATGAGGCTTTTTTTTCTTTTACCTATCAGTTCCTCAATAAAGACCTCCCTGTTCCTCCTATCTATGCTATCTCTGATGACCGCAAAGCCTACCTCTTGAGGGATTTGGGTAATGTTACTCTTTTCAGTCATTTGCAGGAACTACGAAAATCCATGAGCTGGAATGAACAACTTACCGAAATTTACCGGCAAACCTTAGATGCTCTCATTCGATTTCAGCTTGCAGGTAAAGGTTTCGATTTTTCGAAAGCCTATCCACGTGGCTGCTTCGATGAGCAAAGTATCTTATGGGATTTGCAGTATTTCAAATATTATTTTTTGAAACTTGCTGGAATTTTTTTCGACGAGCAGGCACTCGAAACAGATTTTAGATCTTTTGCTGAGTTTTTGACTCAGGCTCCTTCGGGATATTTCATGTACCGCGATTTCCAGTCGCGAAACGTCATGCTTCATGATGATACATTATATTTTATAGATTATCAAGGTGGAAGGGAAGGTCCTTGCTCATATGATCTGGCTTCACTTCTTTATGATGCCAAAGCCGATATACCCCATCCTATCCGTGAAATTCTACTTCGTTATTACATAGAGCAGATGAAACAAGCTGATTCTCTTGATCCTGAAGAATTTCTTAGCTACTGGCCTGGCTTTGTGTATATCAGAATCCTTCAGGCATTGGGGACTTATGGTTATCGGGGATTTTTCCAGCAAAAAACTCATTTCCTCCTCAGCATACCTTATGCCTTGAACAATCTGTCCTATGTCCTCGAAAACTATGGCTTTGCCAAGCAAATGCCAGAACTGGAAAGAGTGGTAAGAGTAATTGCTAATGATCAAACATTCAGATCTTTTGGCAAACAAACTCAACGATTGCTGGTACAAATCGTAAGTTTTTCGTACAGAAAAGGTATTCCACTCGACTCCTCAGGCAATGGTGGTGGTTTTGTTTTCGATTGCAGAGCCTTGCCTAATCCGGGTATATATCAGCAATTTTCGAAATTTACAGGAAATCATACCGAAGTGATCGAATTTTTCGATAAGTTTCCTGAGATAAAAGAGTTTATTCAGAATTGTACTGCACTGATTCAGCAAAGCATTCATTCCTATCTCGAAAAGGGTTATACCCAGCTGTTGGTTTGTTTTGGATGTACAGGCGGTCAGCATCGTTCGGTTTATTGTGCCAATGCATTGGCCGAAAAAATTTCGGCTTCTAATGATTACGATGTTGTACTCACCCATCGTGAACTTTCTTTTGATAAGGCAATTTTTATGGATGAGTAAATTTGTTCTATTAATGAAATGAGTGAATAAAAAACCAAATATTTTAAAATTTTCTAATCGAGTTCAATATAATGAATGCCTTGATTCTTGCAGCCGGAAGAGGAACACGCCTTTATCCTTTAACACTTCGTCGTCCCAAGGCTTTGATAGAAGTGGGCGGAATAAGTCTGCTCGAAAGGGCTATCCTAAAATTATCGAATGAAGGTTTTCAAAGAATTATTATCAATGTTCATCACTTTGGCGATCAAATAATTGCATATTTGCAGGCTCATGCATGGCCGAATGTTGAGATTATCATCAGCGATGAAAGAGAAGAATTACTCGACACAGGCGGGGCGATCAAGCATGCCGGTAAGTTTCTCGAAGGCGCTCCCTTTTTGGTTTATAATGTAGATGTTGTTACCGACCTGAAGTTAATGGACCTTTGTAGATTCCATAATAATAACAACCCTCTGGCAACTCTTGCTATAAGCCAGCGTCCAACGGCAAGGCAGTTGTATTTTGACGAGCGAATGTTACTGAAGGGCAGAGCAATTATGAAACCTGCAGACGAAGCTCTGACTCACGCAGTTGATGTTTTTCGAACATTTGCCTTTAGTGGAATCCACGTTGTAAGTGAAAAGATATTCGACCTGATGCCATCACAAGATGTTTTCTCTATAATGGATTTTTACCTTGAATTCTGCAAAAGTTATCCCATCATGGGTTACGATCATACTGGAATTTTCTGGATGGATTTAGGCACCATCGAAAATTTACAGCTTTTTGAGAATCTTTCTGCTTAGCAAAATATTTTCATCGATTTTTTTATGGCTTTAGATTATTTTCGCAACTTAATACGAATATAATGGCAGCATTCTTATCTCTTCTCGCAGATTATATTTACGAGCAATATGGGAACGATTTCAGGAATCTTTGTGTAATATTTCCCAATCGGCGGGCGGGATTATTCTTTCGCAGAGAACTTGGTTCAAAAATAGATAGACCTGTTTTGTCTCCTCAAATTTTTTCTTTCGAAGATTTCATCTTCGAGGTTACTCCTTTTATTCAGGCTGAACCTTTCGAGAAGTTAATCACCCTGTATAAGGCTGCAACAAATAATCCGGTGCTTCAATCAAGAGATTTCGACGGTTTTCTCGACTGGGGTCAGAATGTTTTGAGAGATTTTGATGAAGTGGATGCCTATTTGATTGATCCAGCCAGATTATTCCCCTATCTGCGGAATGTAAAGCAATTGGCAACATGGAATTTGGGAGAAACTCCTCCTACAGAATTTCAAAATAACTATCTGCGTTTCTATGATTCCATGTTTAGTCTCTATATGGAATATCATCGCCTGTCGATGAAGGCGAAAAAGGTTTCAACAGCTATGGCTGCTCGATGGTTAGCCGAGAATTCAAATTTTGCCGAACTTTTTAAGAAATGGGATCATATTGTGTTTGCTGGATTTTATGCAAATACACCGGCAGAAGAAAAAATTATTTCTGCTTTAAAGGATTCAGGTAAAGCCGAAATTTTTTACGACGCCGACTTGTATTACATTAAAAATAAACTTCAAGAAGCTGGCCTTTTCCTTAGAGATAAAATCGATCCAGAAAAGGATAAATGGATTCTCAATAGATTACGAGATGAAAACAGGGAAATAAAAATTATTGGCGTTGCAGGCAATGTGAGTCAGACGACGGCATTACAAAAAGAATTGGAAGAAAAACTCAAGAATGAGGGAACTGCTTGGCTCGATCATGCCGCTATTGTATTGGCCAATGAAGATTTGTTGATTCCTGTGCTCGATGCTTTACCTCTTGAAATCGAGGAGGTGAACGTTACAATGGGTTTACCACTTATAGCCACGCCTGTAAAACAACTTGTCGAGAATTTTTTAAACATCTTCATCCAGAAGAAAGATGATGCCTTGCCAGCCAGGCTATTTTATCGCCTTATACATCATCCATACATTTGGGCTGAAATGATCGATCATTTTCATGAAGTAAATGCTTTAAGAAAAAAAATCATGGCTGGCCAAGCCTATTTATCACATCAGCAACTGAATGATGTGTTCAAGGATAATGATACTGCAAATCAGCTCGTTTCCTTATTTTTTGAGGTGAATAATTCAATCGATATAGGAAATTCGCTCTTAGCCTTGATTGACCTCGTTAAGGATAAATTTGAGAAGGGCCTTCCTCAACAATATCTCTATGTTTTCAGCCATATTTTATATGGAACATTGAACAAATTAAAAGAATCGGACATCGATACCAACCCCCAATCTTTTTTGAAGCTAATGAAAAGGATTTTGGCTTCCACCAAAGTTCCTTTTTACGGTGAACCATTGAAGGGATTACAGATTATGGGCATGCTCGAAACCCGTGCACTCGATTTCGATACGGTTTTTTTGTTGTCGGCCAACGATGACATCCTGCCTGGTAGCAACCGCGGTAATTCCTTCATTCCTTTCGATGTAAGAATAGAAAAAGAATTCAATCTGCCTGTCGATGCTCATCAATCGGCTATTTCGGCCTATCATTTTTACCGTTTGCTTCAGGGCTGCAAGCAAGCCTTTATGTTTTACAACAGCGAACCCGGGGGTTTGGGCGGAGGTGAAAAAAGTCGCTTTATCCTTCAAATCGAAAACGAATTCCCTTTAAATGTGAAAAATACGAAAATCTCAACCACCACGGTGAGCTTTCGCTACCCCAGCATTCCTCACGAGGAAATAGTTTTTACTAAAACTCCCGAAGTCATGAAAAAATTGACGTATAAAGCTCAAGATGGGCTTTCGCCTTCGGCTTTGTGGACTTTTAACGTTTGTGGTGTAAAATTTTATTTCGACTATATGGTGGGTTTGATCGATTATCAGATTACCGAAGGAGAAATTGATGAAGCTGTTTTTGGGACGGTGGTTCATAAAGTTTTACAGGAATTTTATCCTCATGAGTATCCATTTCGTGTAACTGAAGAATTTATAAATAATAAACTTACTCAATTAGATGATTTAATCAGGAAGAGTTTCCAGAGTGAGCTCGAAGGCATAGATATCGACTATGGACGTAATAAGTTGCTTTTTGGCGTGGCTCAACAAATTCTTACAAGATTTTTTCAGAATGAAATCGAGTTTTTAAAGGATTATCCCGATTTGCAAATTTTGAATCTTGAAAAGGTAATCACTTATACCATGCCTTTTCCATTATCAGTTGATATGGATGGTAGTGACATCTCTTTAGATTCGGTAGTCATTCATGGCCGAATCGATCGCATCGATCAAGTAGGCGAGCAAATTCGCATCATAGACTACAAAACAGGCAAAGGCTTAGATAAGAAATTGTCTTTAGATATTTCAAAAAATCTTTCCAATAAATTAGATACAGACAAAGCCTTTCAATTGCTTACTTATTTATGGATGTATAAGATGAATAATCCGAAATTGAATGATGTGAAGGCTGGCATAATGTTTCTTAGAAGATCTGATATTGGTTTTACTGAGGCCATAATAAAAAATCCTTCCCATTCAAATGATAATCCTGTTCAATTTAATTCCTCTATACAATCTATACAATACATTGAGCAACAAATAAAAATGTTGCTTAGAAATCTTTTCGACCTTAATCAATCCTTTGTCCAGACTTCAAACAAGAATGCCTGTCGTTATTGTAAATACAAGTTTATTTGTGCCCGCGGGTGAAGATTAAAACTCTTTTTCGCTGAAAACGATAGCTTCATAAATATAGATTTCGGCGTCTTTCCAACCGTCCCAACCCAAGCCAGCTTTATCGCGGCTACAATGGCCAAGAAATTCTTCGAGTGTCCAGCCTGTTTCGGTTGCTACTTGAGGCAAGAATGTACCCGATCTCCAGCCTTTTTTGATGTAGATGCCATGTTTTCCTAATTGAATTTCGTTGATGGATGAGATTTTGCGCATGGGTGTAAGCACCGAAATTTCTATTTCAATTTCTCTGAGTTCCTCTTCGCTTAAGGGATAAAATCGCGTATCGTTGAAAGCCGATGCAAGAGCCATTTCGGCTACAGTTTCCCACAGTGGTTTGTCTTCTCCAAAATGGCCTATACAGCCTCTTAGTTCTCCGTGTTTATGAAGTGTAACAAAAGCTCCGCAGGGTTTCAGCAGATTCGGGGTAAGAAGTGCATCGGGTTTTGGCAGTCGCGTTTTCGTCTTGAAATATTGTTCTATGCTTTGACGTGCAATCTTCAATAGATTCTTTTTATCGGTATCGGTAAGCGAAAAATCGTTCGAACTAAGTTTTTGGGTTATGGTCATGGCGTGATAGCCTACCACGTGGTCTTGGTCGCCATAGGGACTGTGACCTGAATTTTGATAGTCGATGTCTTTGATTTCGATTCCGGGTAATTCGAAAGTAATGTAAAGCAGTGTGAAAACTGCAGAAGAGCCACAGAGGCTTGTCGAAAGCCCGGAGATATGTTTTTTACGATTCGAAATCAAGGTATCGAGAAGGTTTTGGGGAGAATTGGTACAAATAGCTTGTGCAGTGACCCTGTCCACATTCACCGCATCTTCGAATGAAGGATAATGTGAAAAATCGGTCGAAATTACAAAAAGATTGTTTGGGTTGAACCATGGTTTTAATGCTGACGCAATTTTCTTGAGGGTTTCGGGTGAATCCGTACCAATGATGATTGGAACGATTTTGAATGGATTCTTAAGATGTTTTTGCAGGAAAGGAATCTGAACCTCGATGTCGTGTTCATAGGCATCGGCATCTTGGCGATAAGAAAAGAAAGAATATTTTTTTATGAGTTCGCTGGCCAATTGAGTGTTTACTGTAGCTTTGCCTAAGGGGGTAATATAATCGCCCCTGTCGTAAACGCTTGCTCCATCCCAGGCTGCGCGGTGGCTTGGCCCAATGATAAAAATATTTTCGTATTTCATGTCGGCTGGGATCTGATTGAACCCCGATGCAGCTACTTTTCCCGAGAAAATATAGCCTGCATGAGGCACTATGATGGCTCTGAGATTGAGAGTTGGGCCCGGTTTTGCCTGTACAAACAAGTTTTCGAGACTTTTTTGCAGTGAAGCACTATCGGCCGGATAAAACTGACCCGCCACAGCAGGTTTACGATCGATGCTTTGCATATTTCCTCCCTTATTTTGTGAATGACAACCCACGGTAGTCATCCAAAACACTGTAAATATCAATAGAAAATTAGTAAGTTTCATGTTTTGGAGTCTATTTAAAATAGGAATGCTAATTTAGTATAAAAAACTGTAAATTTTCCGAGCAATGAAAATTTTTATACAAAACAGAAAAACCGTACTGAAAGAGTACGGTTTTCTAATTATTCTTTTCGAGAGGGCATTCAGGCATTTGCCTTTTCGAATTCTTCCATGCAAGCAATCAGAGCTTTTACACTTTCGATGGGCAAAGCATTGTATAAGGAGGCTCTAAAACCGCCTACTGAACGGTGACCTTTAATTCCAACCATTCCCTTGTTTTTTGCAAAGTCCATGAAGGCTTCCTCCTTGTCGGTATATTGGGGTTTCATTACAAAGCATACATTCATGAGCGAACGGCTGTCTTTTTCGGCTGTTCCCACGAACATCTTGCTCTGGTCGATGTAGTCGTAAAGCAGATTAGCCTTTTGTTTGTTGATTTTTTCCATTTCGCTCACTCCGCCCAGCCCTTTGAGCCAGCGCAAGGTCTGCATAAGGGTGTAAATAGGTAGAACTGGAGGAGTATTGAATAACGATCCTTCCTTGATGTGTGTACGATAATCGAGCATGGTGGGAATATTGCGTTCCACTTTGCCCAGAACATCTTCACGAATTATAACGAAAGCGACTCCTGCAGGACCGACGTTTTTCTGTGCACCTCCATATATGATGGCATATTTTGAAACGTCCAAAGGCCTGCTCATGATGTCGGACGACATGTCGGCAACCAGAGGAACGGGGCTGTCGAGGTCTTCACGAAGTTCGGTTCCATAAATCGTGTTGTTGGTAGTAATGTGGAAGTAATCTACATCGGTGGGAATGGTAAAACCCTTGGGGACATAGTTGAAATTTTTGTCGCTTGACGAAGCAGGTATGACTACTTCGCCAAAGAGTTTAGCTTCTTTGATGGCTTTTTTGGCCCATACGCCTGTTTCGAGATAGGCTGCTTTCTTGTTGAAGAGGTTGAATGGAACCATACAAAACTGCAAGGACGCACCCCCTCCCAGGAACAGTACATGATATCCTTCGGGAATGTGCAGTAGTTCTTTAAACAGAGCCACAGCCTCATCGATGATAGCCTGAAAGTCCTTACTGCGATGGGAGATTTCCAAAACACTCAAACCAGACCCGTTCAAGTCGAGTATAGCCTGAGCCGTGTTTTCGATGGCAACCCGCGGTAATATAGAAGGTCCCGCATTAAAATTATGCTTTTTCATAGTTTTGAATTTTTAAGCAGATGATTCACCCGCATGAAATATTTTTACTGCAAAGGTATGGGTATATTTCCAAATATTCAAGTAAAAATCGGAAACAAATATTTCATTTGCTGACATCGTTTCTTTCTCTCCACTTTATGATTTTGTTGATAAATCCCTTATTTTTGTTGATTCATCTCATTAAATAAATTGAAACATGGAAAATAAGATTCCTGAATCCATTATTCTGGCTATAGGGCTGCTTTTGTTGGGCTCGATGATCAAAGGAGGTATAAAGGTTTTTTCGGAGCGCGACCGTATGGTAAGCGTAAAAGGCCTTTCTGAGATGGAAGTGCAAGCTAACCGTGTAATCTGGCCCCTTCTTTTTAAGGAAGTAGGCAATGATTTATTGGTTTTGTACGATAATTTAAAAGACAAAAATGAAGCTATTGTTTCTTTTTTGAAGAAAAATGGCATAAAAGACGAAGAGATAAGTATTTCTGCTCCTCAAGTCATCGATATGGAAGCCGATCGCTACCGAGCGGTCCCTTCTCCATACCGTTATAATATTACTTCGGTGATAACAGTCATGTCGGATAATGTAAATCTGGTGCGCCGATTGATGAGTGAACAGGGAGAATTGCTCCAGAAAGGAATTGCCGTGGGAGGAGACGAATATCAATACAATGTGCAGTTTCTGTTTACCGGTCTGAACGATATCAAACCTCGGATGATAGAAGAAGCAACAAAGAACGCGCGTGCGGCAGCTGAAAAGTTTGCCAGAGATTCCAACAGCAAACTCGGGAAAATTAAGAGTGCCAATCAAGGTCAATTCACTATTAGCGACCGCGATGCCAATACCCCTTATATTAAGAATATTCGTGTGGTAAGCACCATCGATTATTACTTGAAAGATTAAACTTTTTTGATATTGAGGTCGATAGAGAGAGGGGTGTGGTGTAAAAATAAACAATTCAATGCCTTATAAAATATTTCATTATGAATAAAATATTTTGCTGGTTTTTTATTTTTCTCTTGATGGCGGGTTGTTATCGCTCCAACAATCCTCAGAAAGTGGCCGAGATTTTTCTCCACGATATAAGTACGGGTAATTTTCGTCATGCTCGTAAATATGTTACCCCAAATACCCTCAGCTACCTGATTAATGCCGAATCAATACTACCACTGCATGATTCTATCAAATCTCATCCTGTTTTCTATAAAATCGAAAAAATTGAAATGAATGGAGATACCGCAAGATGTGACATAATCTGGGATGAAACCAAAGAAAATTTACTCATTATTCGACAACAAGGCCGATGGTTGGTGGATTTAAATATCTAATAACTGCCATGCAATCGAGAAGAGATTTTCTTGGCAATTCGAGAGAATGAATAGAATTTTGATGGTTTCGAGGAGAGCCTATTTCTCCTGTTATTCCAAATTATGGAGTAGGAAATATTTTTTTACGGTTTAAAGAAGTAGATAAGAGAGGCTTATTCGGAAATTTCTGACCGATGATTCGGAATTCTGTGTTTCGATATTTCGACAATGTTCATTCGTTCGAATAAAGATGTTTGTATTTTTGTAAATTCATGGAAGCTCGAGATTATTTAATCAGGTTTTATTGAATGATTTTCATGATGAGTTATTGCTAATTATTGACCCCATAAACACAGATCGATGGATAAATATTTAAGAGAATTGGGTTTGCAATTTGAAAATTGGCTGATTTCGATAGGTTTTTCTGATTTTTGGGCCGAAAAGATTGCTGATTATATTTGGCTTTTTTCGTCTTTGGTTCTTTCTGTTCTTATTTACTATCTGGTACGCAACATCGTTTACAGGATAGTCAAACGCATAGCCAGACGATCGAAAAGCCTGTTCGACGATTTTCTTTTGCAGCGTAAATTTTTCCAGAGGCTTTGCTATTTAGTACCGGCCTTTATTTTCAAGGGATTTCTTCCTATCGTCATAAGTGAAATGACGGGTCTTATTGCCTTTCTTGATACTCTTGTATCTCTTTACATTGTTTTTGTCTTTCTTATCACTATAGATGCTTTTTTAAATGCTGTCCACGATTTATATTTAACTACACCGATATCGAAAAACAAACCCATCAAGGGGTTTATCCAGATTCTGAAAATCATCATTTATTTTATAGGTGCAGTGGTGGTTATCGCCATTCTGCTCAAGCGAAATCCTCTGGCAATTCTTGGCGGGCTGGGTGCCATTTCGGCTATTTTGTTATTGATTTTTAGGGATAGCATACTTGGTTTCGTTGCTGGAATTCAGCTATCGGCCAACAATATGGTCATGATTGGCGATTGGATAACCATGCAAAAGTATGATGTGGATGGAACTGTTTTGGAAATTACGCTAACGACAGTAAAAGTAGAGAATTTTGACAAGACGATTTCGTTTGTACCTGCATATACATTGGTTTCTGACTCATTCCGCAACTGGAGAGGCATGGAAGAAGCCGGGGGAAGGCGTATTGCTCGTTCTCTTCAAATTGATATGGGAAGTGTAAAATTTTGTACTCCCGAAATGTTAGAACAATTTGCGCAAATCAAACTAATAAGGGATTATGTGTTGAAGAAGGAAGAAGAACTTAGACTATTTAACCAGCAATTTGGTGTTGATGGTTCTGTGGTAGTTAATGGCCGCCGGCAGACCAATCTTGGAATTTTCAGAGCTTACATCCGTGAATATCTGAAAAGCAATCCCGATGTACATCAGGGAATGACAGTTATGGTAAGACATCTGGCTCCTACTGAAAAAGGGATCCCCTTGCAGGTTTATTGTTTTGCCAAAACTACCCGTTGGGAAACTTATGAAAAGATTCAGGCCGATATTTTCGATCATTTGATTGCCGTTTTACCCTATTTCGAATTGAAGGTATTCCAGAATCCAACCGGAAGCGATTTTAGGGCTTTGGTGGGCCAATCGTAAGGATGTCCATTTTTATGGTTTATTTGCTGGCTAAATTTCATTGATTTTTTTGAACGGAATTTGCGTTTTGTTTTTCTATTGGCCTTATTATTTAGGAATGATGGATGAGAAAGAAAATAAAATATTTATATTGCTCACTTGTATCGTTACAATAAACTATAAATGAATTTTTTGAATGAGTATTTTTCATTTAGAATTATTTTAAATTAGTAGAAAGTCGAGGCGAAGTTCTTGCAAACGTTTTCGGTATCTCAATTATAATATGTAATTTCGTCAATTCAAATGGCGATTATTATTTTAAACTAAAAATTAATTATATGGCAAAAGTACAAGGAGATGTAGTCATTGATATTGAACAATGTAAAGGCTGTGAACTTTGTAATGTTGCCTGCCCTTTAAATGTGCTGGCAATATCGGCCGAGGTGAATAGCAAAGGCTATCATTATGCAATCAAGGTAAACGGGAATTGCAATGGTTGTTCAAATTGTGCAGTTGTGTGTCCTGATGGTGTAATCACCGTTTATAGAGCTAAGGTTTAACAACTTTTAAAAGAAAAGGCATGAAAGAATTAAGGTTAATGAAAGGCAACGAAGCATTTGCTGAGGCTGCCATCAGAGCGGGAGCGGATGCCTATTTTGGTTATCCAATTACACCGCAGAGCGAAGTTATGGAGTATTTAATGGCGGAAAAACCTTATGAGCGCACGGGTATGATTGTTCTTCAATCGGAAAGTGAGCTTGGGGCGATTAACATGGTTTATGGAGCTGCTGCCTGCGGCAAGCGTGCTTTAACCTCTTCCTCGAGCCCTGGTATCAGTCTTATGCAGGAAGGTATATCCTATATTGCGGGGTCTGAATTGCCTTGCCTCATCATGAATGTAGTAAGAGGTGGTCCTGGCTTGGGAACCATACAGCCCTCGCAAAGTGATTATTTTCAAGCTACCAAAGGAGGCGGACATGGCGATTACAGGCTTATAGTCCTTGCTCCTTCATCGGTTCAGGAAATGTTCGATTTTGTTAGCTTAGGTTTTGAACTGGCTTTCAAATACCGAAATCCTGTGATGATGCTCTCAGACGGAGTTATTGGGCAGATGATGGAAAAAGTGGAGCTGAGCGAACAGCAGGGAAGGCTCACCAACCAGCAGATCGACGAACTTTATCCATGGGCTACCACCGGGAAGAAACCCGGCAAGGAACGCCGCATCATCACTTCTCTCGAATTAGACCCTGGCAGGCAGGAAAAACACAATCTAAAGCTGCAAGAAAAATACCGCAAAATTGAAACAACAGAGGTCAGGTATGAAACGCTGCATTGCGATGACGCCGAATATCTACTGGTTGCCTTTGGTTCGTCGGCTCGTATTTGCCAGAAAGCTATGGATTTGGGCCGTTCGAAAGGAATCAAAATTGGACTTATGCGACCCATTACTCTTTATCCTTTCCCCTATTCAATAATAGAACAACTTTCGAAACAGGTGAAAGGAATTCTGGTTGTCGAGCTCAATGCCGGCCAGATGATCGAAGATGTTCGTCTGGGATCGCACGACAGAATAAAGGTTGAACATTATGGCCGTTTTGGCGGAATGATTCCCTCTCCGGTCGATGTATTATATGCAATGGAAAAACAAATTATTGGAGGTTAAAAAAATGACACAAAATTTTGATATACCCGAAATTCGTACCCCGGAAAATTTAGTTTATAAAAAAACCAGTGTGCTTACGGATAATGTCCTTCATTACTGTCCGGGATGTGGTCATGGAACTACGCACAGATTGATAGCCGAAGTGATCGAAGAAATGGGAATACAAAGCGAAGTCATCGGCGTGGCACCTGTGGGGTGTTCCGTAATGGCTTACAATTATTTCGATATCGATATGCAGGAAGCAGCGCATGGTAGGGCGCCAGCACTTGCCACAGCCATCAAACGTGTATTTCCCGAAAAATTTGTATTTACTTATCAGGGCGATGGCGATCTTGCGGCTATTGGTACTGGTGAAACCATTCATGCATGCAACCGTGGCGAAAATATTACCATCATTTTTATCAATAATGCCATTTATGGTATGACGGGCGGGCAGATGGCTCCTACTACACTTCCCGATATGCCAACCAGTACTTGTCCTTATGGCCGCGATGTAAAAATAATGGGAAATCCGCTAAAAATTACCGAATTATTAGCCATGCTTCCTGGAACGTACTATGTTACTCGCCAGGCTGTGCATTCTCCAGCTCTGGTCAGAAGAGCCAAAAAGGCCATCCGAATGGCTTTCGAAAATCAGAAGCTCGATCGGGGAGTTAGCTTCATCGAAATTGTATCCAATTGCAATTCGGGCTGGAAATTAACCCCTGTGCAGGCCATCAAATGGCTCGAGGAAAATATGTTGCCGTTTTATCCACTTGGCGATTTAAAAGTAAACGGCGAATTGGTTAAAAAATCAGAATAATAATCTAATACCTTTAATTACTTATGACTGAAGAAATTATCATAGCCGGATTTGGGGGGCAGGGAGTCCTTTCGATGGGCAAGATTCTGGCTTATTCGGGACTTATGCAAGGCCAGGAAGTTAGCTGGATGCCTTCTTATGGCCCTGAAATGCGGGGTGGAACAGCTAATGTTACGGTTATTCTGAGCGATGAGAGAATTAGCAGTCCTGTAATTAGTCAATTCGATACTGCCATCATTCTGAATCAACAATCGCTCGATAAATTCGAAAACAGTGTTAAACCCGGCGGCCTTTTGCTCTACGACCCTAATGGCATTTCTCGCCACCCTCAACGAAAAGATATCAATATCTACAAAGTCGAAGCAACTACGGAGGCAGCAAAAATGGGTGCCACAAAAGTTTTTAACATGATCGTGCTGGGAGCCTATCTGAAGCTTAAACCCATCGTCAAGCTCGAAAATATAGAAAAAGGCCTTACTGAATCTCTCCCAGCCCGTCATCATAAACTGATTCCCCTTAACCTTGAAGCAATTAAAAAAGGCATGGAAATTGTCGAAATCGTTCATGTTGTTTAAAGTTCGAATCAAAAGTCGAATCATCAAAACCCTGTTAATTACTTAACAGGGCTTTTTTTTATATCCTTTGTCAAATTTAATTGGAGGTATCTTCCAATTTTTGTTGAGTTATGTATCTTTTTCTTATTTCTTCTATATTGCCCGAAGTAACCAGACCTAAATTATTGCCTTCTTTCACCATATAATCGAAGGCTTCTTCATAATCGTTATGAATCGTTCCTTCGAGGATAGCTTCCTTGATGGCGTTTTTTATAACACCCACAGGATGGGAGGGAGGTATTCCGAAGGCTTCCATAATGATATCACCAGTGATAGGAGGTTGAAAATTTCTTATTCGGTCTCTTTCTTCCACTTCATTTATTCTTTTGCGTACCTGTCGAAAATTTTCGAGATATTTTTTTACTTTTTCCGGATTTTTAGAAGTAACATCGGCTTCGCAAAGTGTCATCAGATCGTCGATCAGGTCTCCGGCTTCGAAAATCAGGCGGCGTATGGCCGAATCGGTTACTCCCTTGTCAACGAGAGCGATGGGGCGCAGATGAAGCATCACCAGTTTCGAAACATATTCCATTTTTTCGTTCATAGGGAGTTTGAATTTTCTGAAGAGCTGAACCACCATTTTGGCTCCTTTGGTTTCGTGTCCATGAAAGGTCCAGCCGGTTTCTTCGTCGAAACGTCGAGTAGCGGGTTTACCGATGTCGTGAAGCAAAGCAGCCCATCGCAGCCACAGGTTATCTGATTTTTGGGAAAGTTTATCGAGGACTTCCAATGTATGTTTGAAGTTATCTTTATGCCCCTTTCCGTCGATGTATTCTATGCCTTCGAGGGCTACGAATTCGGGGAAAAATTGACCAAGCAATCCTGACCTGTGTAACAGATTCAAACCATTGGAAGGCTTCTCGCACATTAGTATTTTATTGAATTCATCTATAGTGCGTTCGATGGAAACTATCTGGATTCGAGGAGCATTTTCTTTGATGGAAGCGAAGACTTTGAAGTGAATGGTAAAATTCAGATGTGTAGCAAATCGAATGGCACGCATCATCCTGAGTGGATCATCCGAAAAAGTAGCCAAAGGATCGAGGGGTGTGCATATAATTTTATTTTTCAAGTCGTTTTCTCCATGAAAGGGATCGATCAAAGTTCCAAAGTCATTGACATTCAGACTTATTGCCATAGCATTGATGGTAAAATCACGACGTTTTAAATCGTCCTCCAGTGTACCGGGCTCTACGTCGGGTTTACGTGAATCTTTATGATAGGATTCTTTTCTGGCTCCTACAAATTCTAATTTCCAGTTATCGTTATATTTTAAACTTGCGGTTCCAAAAGTTTTATAAACCGAGACTTTTGGAGATGGCTGCATGGCATCTGCCACTGAACGAGCAAACTCGATTCCATTGCCTACCACAAGAATATCTATGTCCTTCGACTCATATCCCAGTATTAAGTCGCGAACAAATCCCCCCACAATATAAACCTCGATATTCTGATTACTCGCAACTTTTTGTATGAGCTGAAAAATGGGTTGTTCGATTATTTTGCGATAATCCATAATTATTTATAAAGGGTGCAAATTTACCCTTTTCGGCCCAAGAAAGAACAGTAGCTGTTAGAATTCATCCAGTTCTTCTATCATATCTTGCAATTTTTGCTGGCGGCGTTTGTAATCGTTGAACTTGTACGAAAGACCCACGAACAAGGTTCGACTATCGCGTGTACGTTCACTTTTGGAGGTAAAGTTGCTGCCGTAAGTAGTCATATTGAATTTCATGGTTTTGAATATGTCGCTCAATCGGAGCGAAATGCTTGCATTTCCATCTAAGAAGTTCTTTTTTATTCCTAAATCAGCCCAGTAGTTTTCTTCCATTTTTCCTTGAGTGCCACCACCGCCGTGCCTGCCAATGGAAGGATTGAAAACCATAGGAGAATTATAATTGAAGTTGATTTGAATATCGGCCAGTCGCGGAACACTCATCAACGAATTAAGCCTGAATGTCCATGAATTACTCGAAGCTGTTTGCTGGGTTATATCCGGGCCATCTACTTCGGCATGATAATAACTGAAGTTGGTATTCAATCTCCACCATTTTGCAAATTGCTGGGCAAGAATGACTTCAAGTCCAGCTGCAGAGGATTTATCCTGGTTTTTAAAGGTAGTAAAAGAGACTCCATTGTTGTCGACCGACATGATACGTGAAATGACTCCGCTGGTATTGGTGTAGAAAACCGAAGGAGTGAGTGTGGTTTTCCCGAACTGTAAGGTATATCCAAGTTCCAGACTGTTGCTGTATTCTGGTTTCAGTGCAGGATTACCCGCTGAAAGGTTCAAGGGGTCGGAATAGTCGATAAAGGGATTGAGGAAACGGCTCCATGGTCTGTTTACACGACGTGAGTAGCTGAGTTGAATTTGATTCTTGTTATTAAAATTATAACGGACATGCAAGGTAGGGAAGAGGCTGAAATAATCATTCTTGAATATCGAGTCTTGAGTTACCTGATCGCTTGTAGTCTGAGCGGCTTCGGCTCTAAGTCCTCCCTGGATGAAAAGTTTATCGGTAATATCGCGGGTATAGATAAGATAGGCTGCGTGAATAGATTCGGAATATTTGAAACGATTACTTCGGTTAAAATCGCTTGTCCACCCATCAGCCGAATCATAATTATAAAAACCATAATCGGAATCTTCGTTCGAATAACGGTATTTGTATCCTGTTTCCAAGCGCCCAGCCCATAAACTGGTTACATAATCAGTTTGTGCCGTAAGCATATTCCGGCTCTTATCCGAAATGGTTTTTTGCTGAATCAATTCGCCTAGCAATCCGTTTGGAAGCTGAGTATATTTTTGTGTGATTAGATTATCGGAATTTCCGTCGGAATAGGAATAATATACATCGGCTGTGAGTTCCTTTGTCTTGTCGTCGAATGTTCGCTTGTAATTGAGGATTCCCTGGTAGCCTGAATTGTCGTTGGAATTGATGGAGGTGCGGTTAAAGAGGCTTAGGGTATCAAATTTAAAGTTGGTGCTTAAGTTATCCATATTTTCCCTTCCATCGTTTCCTCTTATATTATACATACCACTTAGTGATAAAGTATTGTAGTTATCGATAAAATAATCAGCCCCCAAAGTAAAATTGTGGAAATTTCCTTTGCGTCGTGAATCTCCATTCTGGTCTAAATAGGAAAGTGTGTCGTTGATAATGGTTTCTCGATGTGAAAAACTGGTTCCTTCGTCGGAAAATTGCCTGAAATTATAACTAGTAAAGAAGTTGAATTTCTTCTCACGGTAGTTGAGATTAATGGAGGCATTGTATTTATCCTTTGTTCCTGCATTTACGCTTACCATACCGTTAATTCCCTCAGCGCGGTTCTTTTTCAGAATGATATTGATGATGCCAGTAGTTCCATCGGGGTCATAACGAGCCGAAGGGTTGGTAACAACTTCGACCCGTTCGACCATACTTGAGGGTAATTGGTCGAGGCTGACCAAGTTGCTCGGTCTGCCGTCGATTAAGATATTGACGTTACTCGACCCCCTCAGGCTTACATTTCCGTCGAGATCGACCTGCACCGCAGGAATAGTCTGCATGATATCTATGGCTGTTCCTCCCATACTTACAATGTTCTGATCGACATTGTAAACCTTTTTATCGAGGTTGTATTCTACGGGTGCTCTTTTTTCTGTGATCTCAACCCCTTGAAGCTTATTTTCGACCAGCTTGATTCTTATAGTTCCTAAATTGACTTCGGGTTGCTTTGGAGTAATAAATACAGAATCAATGCTACGAGTAGCATATCCTATGAATGAAAGTTTGACGAAGAAACGGCCGAATGGGAGTTTTTCGATGATAAAATCGCCCTTTTCGTTAGTAATGGTTCCATTGATAAGCGCTGAATCGCGTTTGCGAAATATGGCAATGTTAGCATATTCGAGTGGCATCTTCGAGCTTTGATCTATGATACGTCCTTTAATGACCCCTGTCTTCTGACTGGGAAGATTCCCTTTCGTATTACTTGGATTACTTTGCCCTCCTTGCCCTGTGTTTTGTGCAAAAGAATTTTCGATCGTAAAAATAAAAATGAATGAAAAGCTGATTAATAATACTTTGTTGAATGACATAAATTTCAATATTTTAATTTCCTCTATTTGAGGGAAAAAGAATTAATTGGTTTAATAGAGAAAGTAATAATTTTACTACACTATTGCTGATTCATGACATAAGGCAAATCGTTTTCTTCAAAAATTCTTGTTCAGAGAACGAAGTACAATTGGCTTTATATTATCGATGAATTTGTCTTCATGTCGGTTCCTTCTGATTCTTTATCCTGGGAATCGAAGGATAAAGATAGTAGCCCTGAAACCTGGGGCAATACATCCAGTCCATTTGGTTTTTTACAGGTGGCCGATAAACATGCCTTGAAACGAAATCTTGTGACTTGTGATAAGCATTTGTAATATCTTTTTGTGAACTAACATTACTCGAGCTTTAGTAGTAACCTTCGGGGATATTACAAGTTGTCTTCTGCTCAAAAATCCGACTTCACCATGTTTATCTATTTATATTTAATTGTGTTTTAGATTGTTTGACTACTCCTGCATTGGTAAAACGATTGCTTTTACGATCAACATAATCGGACTGGGATAACAAACGAAGTTATTATTTGTGAGAGAATAACCTTGGGGTTTTCATTAGTGATTTCTTTCAGGAGATTATCCATTTTGAAGCCTTATCTGCTGCTTTAGCAGTTGCATGCAGCAAGATCAATCTACATCTGAGATAGCGAGGGGCTTCACATACCTGATGATGAATACGATTGCCGGCTATTTCGGCAAAATCGATTGGGTTCGGAATCATATTTTGTATTCCGTGTGATTCGGTTTGAATGCAGGTTCGATGGGATGCAAAATAGAAGGCAAGTTGCGATTGATATCCAGAAAGGGGTATGAAATTTTCCGAAGATTCCAGGGAAGTGAAGAGCTCATTAGATCGTAGACGACGCAATACTTAATTGATAGCCGTGCTTTGCTGAGATTGTTCGAGTTCGAGTATTGGAGCAATTTCCTTCCATATTTGCTGCGCAATAGTCGATACATGCGAATTAGTATTATTAAGGATGATGATAGTAAGCTCATTGTCGGGTATCCGGGTATAGGTTGCAGTAAACCCATGCCATAGCCCGTTATGATAGATGATGTCTTTTCCCTCGATTTTTTTGAATCTCCATCCAAAGCCATAATCCACCGTACTATGATTTTTGAGGGTAGCACGTGTAAAGGCTTCTTTTCTGAGATTTTCTTTAATGAGAATATCAGTTGTCCATGCCTGGTTATACTGAAATAGATCGGCCGGTGTAGAGAAAATACTTTTGTCGCCTAAAACTTCATCAATAGGATCATATTCGAAGAGAGAAGTATTGGGATGAGACGAACGATGTCCCAATGCTGTAGCAATTGTATCCATTGTTTGGCGATCGTAGGTGAAAGTATGATACATGCCTAAAGGGATAAATATTCTATTCTTCAGAAATTCATTGAAAGAAGTTTTGCTAACCCTTTCGACCAATAAAGCCAAAACGGCATAACCTGTATTGGAATAACTGAATTTGGTGCCGGGGGTAAATTGCAAGCGAAGTTTATGCTTTACCAAAAGTTTGAGCATATCTTCGTTGTTCATTGGTTTATTTTTTGGCCAGTATCGTGTAGCAAGATTGAAATAATTGGGAATACCCGAGGTATGGTTGAGTAAATGCTTCACCGTAACCGTTGGATAGGGAAATTCGGGTATATGGTTTTTTACCTTATCCTCGAGATCGAGAAGACTATCCTGAACCAGCATTAAAACGGCCAAAGCAGTAAATGATTTACTCACGGAAGCCAGTTGAAAGGGCGTCTCGGCTGATAAACTGTCATTGGTTCTCAAATTAATCAATCCAATGGCATTTTCGTAAAGCACATAATCTTTATATCCCACCAGAATACTACCGTTGAAATGAGCTTTGTGTATAATTCCGTCAATGGTTTTTGATATGGTATCGGCCTTGGAAACGATAAATGGGGGTTCGGAAGGTAAATCACCCCGGCTGGAAACATCAGATGCCCTGTTTCCTCCTGATTTTCCGTAAATAAACAGAATAAAGAAAAAGGCCAACCCGTACTTAAGGTTTTTCATCTTTCGTTCGTGGTTTGTCCATTTCTAATTAGAACAATTTGCAAAGATAAGCAAACTATTATTTTTCTTTTCATTATTGCTGCCTGATTTTTTCCAATTTTTATCCACATTTTCATAATAATGGTTTTCTTAATGCATTGGATATTATTCTATTACTTTTATTACAGAACGTATGTTGTTTGCGTAAAAAACATTCCTGATGAAAACACGTTATAATCTTGGGGAATCCAAACAACCTGAGCTTTTTGGCTTTGTCTATTAAAAAATGAAGTAAAAGACTGCAAAATGCTTGTGAATAGGAATATATATCTCTTATTCAGTATATTATCGATATTCATTTGTTTATTGGATATCATCGAAGTGAATGCTCAGGAAACGCCAGGACTTTCGGTTGGAAATTATACAGGAATCCATGCCTTGCAGTCGAATCCTTCGGCAGCTATTTACTCGGCTTACTGGCTCGATTTTAATATTATAGGACTGGAGGTTTTTGCTTGCAACAATGGCTTTTACATACCTCGCTCCGATTTTAACGTAACCGATCTATTACGCAGGGATTATGTTTTTCCGACGTATGGTAAATACAACCGTTCTTTTCTTACAAAGGGAGGAACATTTATGCGCAATTTTTTTACTCAGAATCGTGTCTTGCTCCCCTCAGCAATGGTTGTAGATATTACCAGGGGATTGAGTGTAGGTTTACTTCTCCAATCACGCGAAGCTGCTTCGGGCGACTGCATTCCGTACGACATCGCTAATTTTGGATATTATGGACTTGAACATAAGGCTCAACATAATATTGAATACAACGATTACAATATTTATACCGCCGGGCTTGTGTGGACAGAACTTGGGGTGAATATTGGCCGCACCTTAAAAAGGGAAAGGTTTGATTTATGGGCGGCCGGCATCACATTGAAATATCTATGGGGTCATTCAGGTTATTTTGCAAGAATTGACAATGTCCGCTATGTGGTATTGAACGATTCTACCATGGATATTCGCAACCTTGACGCCAAAGCTGGTTTTTCACTGGCTATTGACTATAGCAATAATGATTTCCCTGGTCCGGAAGGTTATACTCTTGGTCATGGATTCAGCTTCGACCTTGGAATAACTTTTATCAAAACAAATAGGGAATTGAGGAGACTTTTCCCGGGCAGGCTTTGTGAGGCACGTTTCGAGCCTTATGTTTTCAGATTGGGCTTGTCATTGCTTGATATTGGGAGTATTCGCTTTTCACGAAATGCCCAGAAACATGTATTCGATGGAGTAAGCCACTTTTGGGAACATGCCCGGGACTTCACTTATACTACGGTTGATGAAGCGGTAAATGACATAAGCAACCGCTTCTATGGAAATCCAACTGCTTCGTTGAACGATACTTCATTTACTGTGGGCTTGCCAACAGCCTTTAGTATTCAGTTCGATTATCATTTGAATGAGAAATATTATGTTCATGCCATGGCGATTCAAGCTTTCCCTATATTGGGTGAAGAGGCCGTTAAACGTGCAAATGTCATTTATGTTATGCCAAGATATGAAACTCCGGCATTTGAAATTGGAATTCCTCTGAGTCTCTATCGTTATCGAATTCCACGGTTGGGCTTTTGGTTCCGGATATATTCCTTTACCCTTGGTACAGATAATCTGGGTATGTTTCTGCGAACGGGCGACTTCAACAATGCCGATATTTATCTATCCTTGAGAATTCCCTTGAGAAAGGGAAAATGTCTGAAATCGAAAGGAAAATTGCCTTGCGAAAGTTTTTGATTGCTGTAAACCGAGAATGCGTAAGGTTTCGAATCATGCCCCTTCTGAAATAAACGATTCTATTTTTCTAAAAAAATGTTTCTTCTTACAATCCATTTTTTTAACGGCTTTTGTATAGCGTAAGATTCTTCCAAGATATTCATTGTATTTTCTTTATTTGGAATGTCTGTTCAACTGATCGAGTTTTTCTCTCAATAGTCGAATTCGTTCTTCCGCATCAGCCTTCTTTTTTAGCTCGTTTTCGATCACTTTTTGTGAAGCGTGTTTCCTGAAACCTTCATTATTTAATTTTGAATTCACTGATGAAAGAAATCTTTTGGTATACTCGAGTTTTTCCATTAATTTTTTTCTTTCGTTTCCCAGATCGAAATTTTGAGGAGCAGGAACATAAAATTCTGTTGATTTTACAATAAATGTGAGCGCATTCTCCATATTAGCCGAAAGAGGTGCAATTTTCGATAGATTGGAAAGTTTGGTAATGATGGATTTAAAGTCGGGTTTCAGATTAGATTGGCTTGAATCGATGTAATACAGTTCGATCATCTTTTTTGGAGGAATATTCTGATTTTGACGCAGATTACGGATATTGACGATAACTTCACGAGCAAAATCGAAATCATTCAGCAAAGTTTCATCTACTTCATGAGTATCTGGCCATGGAGCAAGCATAATAGTATCGTTTTTAGAACGGGTTTGGAGATGGTGCCATATTTCTTCGGTAATGAAGGGCATAAATGGATGTAGAATCCGTAGTAAGTTGTCGAAAAAGCCATTCACAAGCTGATAGGTAATTTTATCCATTGGATGTTGATAGGGAGGTTTGACTATTTCGAGCAACCATGAACAAAAATCGTCCCATATCAGGCGATAAGCTTCCATGAGAGCGTCTGAAATGCGGTATTTTCCGAAGTGGTCTTCGATAATGAGTAATGATTTGTTGAACCTATTCTCGAACCATCGGCACGCAGCGGCCGAATAGTTGGGCTGTGGAATTTTTTCATCTATTTCCCAACCTTTCAACAAGCGTAAAGCATTCCAGATTTTATTAGCGAAATTTCGGCCTTGTTCACATAGTGCTTCATCGAAAGGCAGATCATTGCCTGCGGGTGAAGTAAGCAACATTCCTACCCTAACGCCATCGGCACTGTATTTTTTCATTAGTGCGATAGGATCAGGCGAATTGCCCAGTTGTTTCGACATTTTTCTACCTAATTTGTCGCGAACAATGCCTGTAAAATAGACGTTACGAAAGGGAATTTCGCCTCTATATTCCAATCCAGCCATAATCATACGTGCTACCCAGAAAAATAGAATCTCCGGAGCCGTAACCAAATCGTTGGTCGGATAATAATATTCGATGTCGGGATTATGAGGATGGCGTATGCCATCGAATACCGAGATAGGCCAAAGCCACGACGAAAACCAAGTGTCGAGTACGTCCTCATCCTGTTTCAGATCTTCTGGTTTCAATTCATCGAGATCAGGATATTGTTTCAGGGCAATTTGATAGGCTTCTTTTTGTGTTTTGGCAACAATAACTTCTCGATTGGGTAAATAATAGGCAGGAATACGATGGCCCCACCACAACTGCCTCGAGATGCACCAGTCTTTTACATTTTCCATCCAGTATTTATAAGTGTTTTTGAACTTCTGAGGATAGAAATGAATGGTATCGTTCATCACCACATCAAGGGCTGGTTGGGCGAGGGGTTTCATATCGAGGAACCACTGCTGCGAAAGTCGTGGCTCGATCATTGCATCTGTTCTTTCGCTGAATCCGACTCGGTTCAAATAAGGTTCTTCTTTCACAAGAAATCCTTTTTGGCGTAAGTCTTCAGTAATTTTATTACGAACCTTCAAACGGTCTTCACCCACATAAAGAATGGCCTTTTCGTTCAAAGTTCCATCGTCATTGAAGATATCAATGGCATCGAGCTTATGTTTCATACCTAAATTATAGTCGTTGATGTCGTGAGCAGGAGTAACCTTCAGACAACCCGTACCAAATTCTCTGTCGATGTATTCATCGGTGATAATGGGTACTATTCTGTTGATGAGCGGTATAACTGCTTTTCGGCCGTGAAGATGTTTGTATCTTTCATCATCGGGATGAATGCAGACTGCTGTATCGCCCAAAATGGTCTCGGGTCGGGTCGTGGCAATGATGATCCATTCGTCTTCACTATCGTAAATTTTATATCTCACATAATAGAGTTTGGATTGCACTTCCTTGTAAATGACTTCTTCGTCGGACAAGGCCGTTAATGCTTGTGGATCCCAGTTAATCATCCTTACGCCTTTGTAGATGAGTCCTTTATGGTATAAATCGACGAAAACCTCGATTACCGACTCGTACATATCGGGATCCATGGTAAATTTCGTTCTCGACCAGTCGCACGAAGCTCCTAATTTACGAAGCTGCTGCAGAATGATACCTCCATGTTTTTCTTTCCATTCCCAAGCATATTTAAGAAACTCCTCACGGGAAAGTGAAGATTTTTCGATTCCTTTTTCTCGCAGGTTAGCTACCACTTTGGCTTCGGTAGCTATTGATGCATGGTCGGTACCAGGCACCCAGAGTGTATTTTTCCCCTGCATGCGAGCCCTGCGTATTAGTACATCCTGAATTGTATTGTTGAGCATGTGCCCCATGTGCAATACTCCGGTAACATTCGGAGGAGGTATGACAATACAATAAGGTTCACGCTCGTCGGGCACCGAATGGAAAAAACCATGACTTTCCCAGAAAGAATACCATTTATCTTCGGTAGTTTCAGGATTGTATCTCGAAGGAATCTCTTTTGTCATTTGAAGGATGTTATGACTCATTACGGCCGCAAAATTAAGAAAACACTATCAATCTCTTTGTTAGGATATACAGCCTCGATGATGGAAAGCCCCATTTGCCTTAGTGTATCCAACCTGTTGATTCCAGAAATACCTCAAACTGAAAAATGAGAAGGCATCATTGAACCGAGAGAATGAAGTTGGTGTAAATAATTACTTTTGTATCAACCACAAATGAATGATTTGATTATGTCGGCTTTCAAGGCTTATGATATCAGAGGCATATTCAACGAAGATTTCGATGAGGAAGATGTTTTCCGCATAGGTTATTATTTGCCTGGTTTGCTTCGAACCCACAAAATATTGATTGGAAGTGATGCCAGAGAATCATCTCCGGCTATTCACAAGGCATTGTGTGATGGAGTCATACGAGCGGGTGCCGATGTTTATGATATGGGGATGAGCACAACTCCTATGGTTTATTGGGCAACAGCTCGTTTCGGTTTTGGGGCTTCCATCATGATAACGGCTTCGCATAACCCCCCTCAGTATAATGGGATGAAGATCAGTAGAGAAAATGCTTTGCCTGTAGGATATGATTCTGGATTGAACAAACTTGAACACTTGATACAATCGCCCGTTGTGCATAATGCTGTTATAAATGGGAAAATCATCGAATTCGACAAGAAGACAGAATATCTTGATTTTCTGATTCATTCAGGGCAATATGACTTTGGAAATCTAAAGATGGCTATAGATTGCGGGAATGGCATGGCGGGTTTGTTTGCCAGAGGATTGTTCGGAAATGAATCGTTTTACTTGTTCGAAGATATCGACGGACGTTTTCCCAATCATCTTCCCAATCCTCTGGAGGGAAAAAATTTGGAACCTTTGAAGGCAAAAGTGCTCGAAAGGGAATGCGATTTGGGAGTTATTTTCGATGGAGACGCCGACCGTGTGATGTTTATAGATGAAAATGCGCAATTTATTTCGCCTGATCTAATGATTGCCGTGTTAGCGCATTATTATCTAAGAAACGATCGATTGTATGCCAGGGTTCTGCATGATATTCGAACTTCGAAATCTGTATCGGAATATATCGAAAAGTTAGGAGGGCAGGTTCATATCTGGAAGGTTGGCAGGGCCTTTGCTGCTCCAAAGTTAAGAGAGATAGATGGTTTGTTTGGAGGTGAACTGGCTGGCCATTATTATTTCAAAGATTTTTATTTTTCCGATTCTGGCTTGATGAGCGCATTACGATTATTGACCGTTCTTTCCAGATTCAAAACCCGGGGTGTTCGTCCTTCTCGACTCATTCAGTCCATTCAACATTATCATAATTCAGGAGAATTGAATTTTCTTGTTCGAAATAAAACTGAAGCCATGAACGAGCTTCTTCGTGTATTTCTTTCGAAAGAAGATCCTCTCCGAGTTTATGATTTCGATGGGTATCGGGTTGAATTCTCAGGTGAATGGTTCAATGTAAGACCCTCTAATACAGAACCTTATTTGCGTTTTATTGCTGAAGCCAATACCTCTGAGAAATTATCGGAAATGATTGAAACGACAAAAGCTATACTTGCGAGATTTATGTGAGGAATTTATTCGAATGATTTTATTATAAATATTTGTAATAGGCGAGCTAATCCCTTCGGATGGTTTGAGCCAAATAGTCATCAAATTTTGCCTTCAGGCTTATTACAAGGTTATACGGGAGAATTTAACCTGTTCTGACAATGATCTGATATTTTTCCCCTTCTTGATGAGATTATCGCCTATAGCATGTATTAAAAAATCCATTATTCTGGCAAAAAGAATGACAAAACGATGGATGTACTTCTCAAATCACCAATAAATGAGCCGATGGACGGACTCGAACCGCCGACCGGCTGATTACAAATCAGCTGCTCTACCAACTGAGCTACATCGGCTGAAAATCGTTGCAAAATTATAATTTTTTCACAAAGAATCATCCATTCTGAAAAATAACCCTATTTTCTATTCTTATCTGATGAAAAATGCCAGAATTTTTGCCCTGAGGTTTTTTTGTAATTTTGCGGCTTCCTTTTGTGAAGTTTTTATAACTTGAGGAAAGAAAACCTAATTGTCAGATATTATGTCGTTTAGAATTATCGTTCTTGCCAAACAGGTACCCGATACCCGTAATGTAGGCAAAGATGCTATGAAAGCTGATGGAACCGTCAACAGGGCGGCACTTCCAGCTATTTTCAATCCCGATGATTTGAATGCACTCGAAATGGCCCTTAAGATCAAAGATCAGATGGTGGATGCCGAAGTGATTATCGTAACCATGGGTCCATCTCGAGCGGCCGAAATTATTCGTGAAGCGCTTTACCGCGGTGCCGACCGAGGATATCTGGTAACCGATCGCAAATTTGCCGGCAGCGATACTCTGGCTACTTCCTATACACTTTCGCTTGCCATCAGAAAACTCGAACCTTTTCATCTTCTCATTACGGGCCGGCAGGCCATCGATGGGGATACCGCACAAGTGGGTCCTCAAACCGCCGAAAAACTTGGCATACCTCAAATTACTTATGTTGAAGAACTGATTTCTATCGATTTACAGCAAGTTGTCGTAAAACGCAGATTAGAGCAGGGAGTCGAAACAGTAAAGTCGCCTTTGCCGGTTTGCATTACGGTACATGGCTCAGCACCTGCCTGCCGACCACGGAATGCCAAATTGCTGATGAAGTTCAAACATGCTCGTACATATACCGAACTTCAGGAAGAAACCCGCGACTATACCCAATTGCGCTTCGAAAAGCCTTATCTCGATATCGAAGAATTGTCGGGCGATGCTCTTGAAGCCGATGAAGAAAAAATAGGACTGGCAGGTTCACCTACCAAAGTAAAGAAAATCGAAAATGTCGTATTTCAGCATAAAGAATCAAAAATTCTGAACAACAGCGATCAGGATATAGAATGGTTAGTACGACAGCTGATTCAGAACCATATTATTGGATAATGTTTGCCTTACAATTTAAAAGAAAGTCTTGTGAATAACGTATTTGTATATTGCGAAATCAACGAAGAAGGCCATATAGCCGAAGTGAGCCTCGAACTGTTATCGAAAGGCCGTAGGCTGGCCAACAAACTGAATGTCGAATTGGAAGCCCTGGCTATAGGATATCGACTCGAAAATATTGCAGATGAGGTTTTTACTTATGGAGTCAATATCCTTCATTTAGCCGACGATAAAAGGCTATTTCCATATTTGACCCTTCCGCATGCTTCTATTGTAACTGGAATTTTCAAAGAAGAACAGCCACAGATTGCGTTATTTGGTGCTACCTCCATTGGCCGCGACCTTGCACCACGCGTGGCCTCTGCATTGAGATGCGGACTTACTGCGGATTGTACGAGCCTTGAAATAGGCAACCATACTGAACTAAAAAGCAATAAGGTATATCAGAATCTTCTCTACCAGATTCGGCCGGCTTTTGGGGGTAATATTATTGCAACAATTGTTAACCCTGATACACGGCCTCAAATGGCCACTGTTCGTGATGGAGTCATGAAGAAGGAACCTCTTCCATCGCCATTCTCTGGAAAAATAAATCATGTGGAGGTACAAAAGTATTTATCCGATGTCGACTTTGTTGTCCAGATCATTGATCGTCATATCGAACAACGAAAGGTGAATCTGAAGGGTGCTCAAATCATTGTTTCGGGTGGCTATGGAGTGGGTACGCCCGAAAATTTTAAGTTGCTTTATGAATTAGCCGAGACCATTGGAGCTGAGGTAGGTGCTTCCCGTGCTGCTGTGGATGCCGGACTGGCCGATCATGAACGCCAGATTGGACAAACCGGTGTTACTGTTCAACCTAAATTGTATATAGCCTGTGGAATATCGGGCGCAATTCAGCACCGAGCAGGCATGGATAAAAGCGCTCAAATCATTTCTATCAATAAGGATCCCAATGCCCCTATCAATCAAATTGCCGATTATACCATCATAGGCGATGTGGCTGAAATCATTCCTAAATTTATCCATTTTTATAAACTCAACTCGAAGTAATAATTAATATATCATGGCAAATTTTTATACCGACAACAAGTCCCTTAAATTTTATCTTTCCCATCCTTTGATGCCGAAAATCATTAGTTTAAGAGAATTCGACTATACTGAAAAGAACGAGTATGATTATGCCCCTATTGATTTCGAAGATGCGCTCGATAGTTATGATAAGGTGCTGGAGATTATTGGGGAGATTAGTGGCGATATTATTGCAGTGAATGCCGATGATGTGGATAAAGAAGGTCCGCATCTTGTGAATAATGAAGTAGTATATGCAAGAGGAACTCAGGAAAATTTGGAAGCTATCAAAAATGCAGGATTATTTGGAATTTCACTGCCCCGAAAGTATGGTGGTTTGAATTTTTCTATTGTTCCCTATGTGATGTCGGCCGAAATAGTTTCACGTGCCGATGCCAGTTTTTCGAATATATGGGGTTTACAGGACTGTGCCGAAACCATTCATGAGTTTGCCTCAGAAGAGATCAAGAATGAGTTTCTACCTCGATTTCCTAGAGGTGCTACTGCGGCTATGGCTTTGACCGAACCCGATGCCGGCAGTGATCTTCAGGCAGTCCAGCTCAAGGCAACGCCCAATCAGGATGGTAAAACTTGGCGATTGAATGGGGTGAAACGCTTTATTACCAATGGAGATGCCGACATATCTCTGGTTTTGGCTCGCTCGGAAGAGAATACTACCGATGCCAGAGGCCTTTCCTTGTTTTTGTATGATAGAAATTCGAAAGCAGTTACCATTCGCAGAATCGAGAACAAACTTGGGATAAAAGGTTCACCTACCTGTGAGCTCGTATTTCGAGATGCTCCAGCTTTATTGGTAGGGGAGAGGAAATTGGGCCTCATCAAATACGTAATTGCCCTGATGAATTCGGCTCGTCTGGGTGTGGGAGCCCAATCTGTAGGCATAGCCGAGGCAGCTTACCGCGAAGCATTGAAATATGCCAACGAACGCGAACAATTTGGCAAGGCAATCGTCAATTACCCAGCAATATACGAAATGCTTATACGCATGAAGGTAAAAATCGATGCCATGCGCTCCTTACTTTACGAAACCGCCCGATTTGTCGATATTAACAAATCATATAACATAGCTGCCGAAAAAAGAAAACTCGAGCCTAACGAGCGCAATGAGCAAAAGTATTATCAGAAAATGGCCGATATGTACACACCTCTATTGAAGCTTATTTCAAGCGAATACTGTAACCAGATCGTTTATGATGCTCTCCAGATACATGGTGGACCTGGATTTATGAAGGATTTCCCCGTAGAGCGCCTATACCGGGATGCCAGAATTACTAGCATTTATGAAGGAACATCACAGTTACAGGTAGTAGCCGCCATTAGAGGCGTTACAACTGGATTTTATCTTAAAGCAATACAAGATTATGATTCGCAGATAATCATTCCAGAAGAGTATTTGAAAAAGTCGCTTCAATTGATGACCCAACAATATAAAGAAACAGTTGACAAGGTTAATACTGAAAAAGATAGTGAAATTGTTGAATTTCACTCCCGCAGATTGGTAGAAATGGCAGGAAACATTATCTTGGGTTATCTCCTTTTGCTCGATTCTCAGCGAAATCCTGAATTCTTGAAATCTGCTCGGATTTTCATCGAAAATGCCAAATCAGAAAACCAAAGCATGCATGAATATATCATGAATTTTAACGATCGCGAGATAGATAATTTCAAATTCATTTAGCAAAAGTTTTCCAGTAAGGGCAATATATCTTTACAGAAACGATATGCAATGAATGTCGCAGCAAGGCTGAGAGTTCAGAGGTTCTGTTCCTTTGAAAACTTTGTTACGACCGACCACTCCTTTTCATTTGTATTATGATTTTAAAAACGGACAATAATATGTTGACATTTGCAAATGTCTTGCGATTTGTAAACAAGTTTGATTTCGATACTTTGATTTATTGCCGAATTTTCAGTAGCTTTACTCTGGGGATAGCTTTTGTGATGTAAGGGATAGAAGTTTTTCAGAAGAGTCTGAAGTTAAAAGGGATGGTTGTTATGGTGTTGCCTGATAAAAGACAGGATTTCTATCGAAATTTCTTCGATAGATTTATGGCTGATATGAATAATATGCCACAAGGGCTGTTTGCGATAGATAGTGTGCGCCCATGCCAATTCCTTTTTCACATAATCGAACGAGGCATAGTTTTCGGCATATCCATTTAGAATTTCCACACGTGTCTGACGTAATTTGCTCAACTCGAGAGCGGAAGTGGTCAATGCGAAAACACGATGTGGAGGAATACGGAACAGTTCTTCGGGTGGTTCTATATCGAGAACGATAGGGACATTGGCAACAAACCAGCCTTTGTACGCCAGATAAATACTCAAAGGGGTCTTGAATGAGCGGCTGACGCCAACAAGCACAATTTCGGCTTTCGACAATTCCTCGATACGCAAACCGTCATCATGCGTAAAAGCAAACTGCACAGCATCGATTCTTCTAAAATATTCTTTATTCATTTGTTGATAGAGTCCTGGTGTGCCAGCTGGCTGACGCTCGAAATGAGCCGAGAGTTTCATAAGTAGAGGCCCCATCAGATCAACTGTTTCTATGATATAATGCCTGCAGATAGTTTGCATGTAATGTCGGGTTTGTTCTCCCACAAGACTATAAATAATAAGAGCTTCCTCTTTTGATGCCTTTTCCACAATCTGGTCGATCTGCTGCGAAGTCCTTACATCCGGAAATAATTCAATCTTTGTCTCATCTTTCATTTCCTGAAACTGAACCATGGCAGCTTCCAAGGCATAACTCGCCGTGCGGCCAGTCCCATCCGACAAGATGTATATCTTTCTCATAGAGGTCTAATATTATTGGTTTATCCTTAAATATCCGATAATTTTCGAGATTTTTACCGATTCAAAGCAGAGAAATTAGATTTTTTGAGAATGGGTATTGTGTTTAGAGAAAAACAATACAAATCAATAATTCTCGAAGCGTTCCATATCGCGTTTCTGGTCTTTTTGTTTAATGCTTTCTCGTTTGTCATAGCTATGTTTTCCCTTGGCCAGAGCAATTTCGAGTTTTGCATAACCTTTTTCATTGATGAATAAACGTATCGGAATGATGGTAAAACCTTTCTCTTTTACCTTGGTTTGCAAGCGTTTGAGTTCTCTTTTTGTCAGCAATAATTTTCTATGGCGTTTAGGATCGTGATTATAATGTGTACCTAATTCATATTCGGAAATGTGCATGTTCAGAACAAATAATTCATTTCCTATGAAGCTACAATAAGCATCGGTGAGATTGACCTTGCCAGCTCTGATGGATTTGATTTCCGTTCCTGTAAGCTGTATACCAGCCACATAGGTTTCTATCAGGAAATATTCGAATCCAGCTTTTCGGTTTTTAATATTTATGTCGGATTTTCTTCTCATTCCTTGCAAAATTATCCAAAATGCCGTTATTACGTTTTTTCCAGAAATAAAAAGCAAAGAGGAATTGTCGAACTAATTTTTCTTCATAGATTTGCAGTCGATTTTTAAAATCGATTCATTAGCTGTAAGCATTGAGCAAGGACAAAATTTCGGCCCTTGTTTTTTTGTTTTCAGCATCGAGTACAATAGCAAATCATCAGTTATTGTTCAATTTATTTTGCGAAAAAGTCATTTTATGGATAAACTTGCAGTAATAGCCTTTGGAGGCAATGCTCTTCTACGAGGAGATCAAAAGGGAACCATTGATGAGCAGGAAGCCAATGTATATGAAACCTGTACATATTTAGTGCCTCTCATCAAGCAGGGATATAATTTTGTGATTGGGCATGGCAATGGGCCGCAAGTGGGGAATGTTATTCTTCAACATCAAGCGGGAGAAAAGATGTTTGGTATCCCAGCCCAGCCCATTGATTTTTGTGTGGCTGAAACTCAAGGATCTATCGGATATATGATAGAACAGCAATTACGCAATGTTCTCATCGAGGAGCACCTCGAGCGAGATATTTTGACCATCATTACCGAAGTAATTGTAGATAAGGATGATCCGGCTTTTCATAACCCTACGAAACCCGTTGGGCCGTTTTATTCGAAAGAGGAGGCCGATAAGATAGCAGCCGAAACCAGTGCAAAATTTCATGAAGATCCTCGGGGGAGAGGCTGGCGTAAGGTTGTAGCTTCGCCCATGCCTCTGCAAATCAACAATGTAAAATCGATCGAAAAGCTAGCACGTGACGGCCAGATTATTATTGCGGTGGGTGGAGGAGGCATTCCGGTTTTTTGGGTTCATTCCAATAAGCTTCAAGGAATCGATGCCGTAATCGACAAAGATCTAGCTTCTTCATTACTCGCTGTTGAAATTAAAGCCGATATATTTATTATTTTAACCGATATTCCTAAGGTATATATCAATTTTCATAAACCTGATGAAAAGGCTCTGGATAGGATGAGCATAACCGAAGCAAGAAGATACCTTTCTGATAATCAATTTTCGGAAGGAAGTATGGCGCCAAAAGTAAGAGCCTGCATCAAGTTTGTCGAAAAATCAGGAAAAGAAGCCTTGATTACTATGGCCAGTGAACTTGGTAAACCTGGTGCCGGAACAATTATTTATGCTGAATAAATTATCAACCATCAAAATAAAAAGGAGATATACGTATGGCATTCAATTTAAGAAATCGCAGTTTTTTGAAACTTCTCGATTTTACATCTGAAGAAATCAAATATTTGCTTGGTCTTTCAAAGGAGCTGAAGAAGGCGAAATATACCGGCACAGAGCATCAGCGCTTGAAAGGGAAGAATATTGTGTTGTTGTTCGAAAAGGATTCTACACGAACGCGTTGTGCATTTGAAGTGGCCGCGCTGGATCAGGGAGCACATGTTACCTATATTGGGCCTTCGGGCTCTCAAATGGGGAAAAAAGAATCTATGAAAGACACGGCAAGAGTTTTAGGCAGAATATATGACGGAATAGAATACCGGGGATATGCACAGGAAATCGTGGAAACTCTGGCAAGATATTCGGGAGTTCCGGTTTGGAATGGTTTGACCAATGAATTTCATCCCACTCAGGTTCTGGCCGACCTTCTCACTATGATGGAGCATTGCGACAAGCCATTGAATAAAATTTCGTTTGCTTATTGTGGAGATGCCAGAAATAATATGGGTAATTCGCTCATGGTAGGAGCAGCCAAAATGGGAATGGATTTCAGGGCAGTAGCGCCTAAAAAATTGTGGCAGAATGAAGAATTGACAGACATTTGTCGTAAAATTGCCGAGGAAACCGGTGCCCGAATCACGCTGACCGAAAATGTGGATGAAGGCGTAAAAGGAGTAGATTTTCTCTATACAGATGTTTGGGTCTCGATGGGTGAACCTGCTGAAGCTTGGGCCGAACGTATTCATTTGTTGAAACCATATCAAGTTAACAGGGAATTAGTGAGGAAAACAGGTAATCCTCAGGTAAAATTTTTACATTGCCTTCCTTCGTTTCATAACCGTGAGACGAGTATAGGTGAAGAAATTTATCAGAAATTTGGTCTGGAAAGCATGGAGGTTACCGATGAAATATTCGAATCGCCCATGTCATTGGTTTTTGATGAAGCCGAAAATCGTCTTCATACGATAAAAGCAGTTATGGTAGCTACTTTAGGAGCTTAGTAATACGTCACTAACCAAAACAGGAAGCAGTATCTTCGTTTTTTCGACGAGCTTCGATGATTTAAAAGAAAACCGGATCGCATAATAGGCGAGCCGGTTTTCTTTAGGGATATAAATTTCTGATGATTGAGGGGGATGGGGTTGTAGAAGATGCGGCCGCCACGCAGTGGCGGCCGCAAAAGAAACTATAATTCAGACTTCCCTTATTGAATGACTACTTTCTTGTTATATATTCCTTTTTCTCCAGTGATTTTCAAAATATAAATGCCCTTAGCTAATTTATCGACCTGAATCTGTTCCTCATATTTTCCCGAAAAACTCTTTAAATCCTTCGAAAATACCACTGATCCCGTGGCATTAAATAACTGAACATTTATATATTGCTGTTTTTCGACCACAAAGGATAGATGAAGTAACTCACTGGCTGGATTAGGCCAAACATGACATTCGGCCAGAAGTCCTTGGGATTCTATTCCTATGTTCAAGGTTTCATAATGCAATTGCCATCCATCGGCATTGATACCACTATTGGTTTTCCAAATCATATAGACTTGCCCACTGGGCGAAGTAACGGGTGCTGGTGGACTGGAAGCAGGATAACTCCCTGTGTAAGTTGCCAGCAATTGCTGTGTGGATAGGTCGTAAATTTTCAACCAATCGTTTTCTGGTTCAGTATCGAAATAATCAAAATATACAGTTACAGAGGAAGCATAAGGAGGAACAATCTTAAATGTACAGCTTGTATTGTTATTGTAATAAAAGCGGCCACTTCCATCGTCGAAGGTAGTATCATATTGGGTGAAGATTTTCTGACCCGTGCAATACACAGGAAGATTAGCTTTAAAATTCAGGAGCCATCCTTGAGAAGTAACAGATCCATCAGAAACGAAGTGAATCATCACTTTATTACGGCTCGAAGTGAATGCAGCAGGTAAGTTATTGCCTGTATATTTTCCAATGAGAAGAGAATTTTCATCTTCTCCATCATAGATATATAGCGTATCGCCGGTTCCTAAATCGAAACGGTAGAATGATATGGTAATATTGGTTACGGAATCAAATTCTGTTTGCGGATTGAAAAGCCATTTAGCGTCAGTATTATTCAGATAATCTGCCACCGGGCCAGAACCATCTTCTATTGTCCCAACCAGATCCTTGATTTCGGTGAATGCAGATGAATAGTAAGGATAACCGGTTCCAGGAAAGAAGTTACGCACCATAGTCTGCTGAGTAGAAAAACCACCGGCATTCGCCAAAGTATAATATCCATCCATATAACCGTCCCAACCAAAATTGAAATGAAAATTACGGGGAGTTTGGTCATCATAGCCATCCACAACAAAAGCATGGCCAGCATTTGAACCTGCCTCGAGACCAGAATAATATACTGGATAGCCATTATCCATCTGTTCTTTTACCATATTTTCCCATACCGACGAAGTATAGCCAATTCGCTGCAAATATTGAATCTGACTATTATAACGGAAGTAATTTATAGCAGCATCGGGGACATTGGCCGATTGCGCACCCGAACCTGTTGGGCTGTAATCCATGTGCACCGATACTCCCGTATGGAAACCGATTAAAGCAATGGGTAAATTAAGAGCAACGGGCGAAGTATATACCATGCCATTCCAATTGTATTGTGTTTCTCCAAAATTGGCTGAGATATATCCATATTGTGGCATGTAATAGGTGTAGGAACCTTCTCCCTGCAAAGGCCATCTCCAGTAATACATAATCTGACTCATGGAAGTGGCTACACAACCCACGTAAACGTGTCCACCCGGTCCAGCTGGATCGGCCGGACAATAATAATTATACGGATCATCTTGATTCCACTGACTGGGCAATAAAGGTCCAACCGCCTTGCCCCCTCTTTTCAAAGTCTGACCTGATAATAAATCTGTCCAAATTTGAGCAATCTCTTCAGTTGCTTCGATTGACAAATCTTTCAGATATAAAATCTGATCTCTATAATCGGCCATCATCCCTCGAAACCCTTCCGGCTGGTTTTCTTCGCTGTAAAATCCTGACAGCGAATAGCCAATAACAGGATAAAATGCATCATCTGCCGAGATGATAACAAATCCGCCTTCACTGAAATTAAAAGCATACATCACATTCTGCCCCTTTGCCTTGATTTCGAAAGTCTCAGCAATGTTTCCCTTATACCCGGCCTGCATATGATATTGATTCTCTGCAGCTTGCTTTGCCTTATTCAACGGTACTTCTTTTGCTCTAACAGACCCGGCTGCTATCAATACTAATAAACTGAGTAAGTAAGTATGTAATCTTTTCATCCAATAAAAAAATTAAATTGTACAACAATAATAGGAGCACAAAAATAAAACAAATTCACTTGTGGAGAAATTGGACATTAATTTACATGACATAAAATTTATATTTGTGGAAAAATTAACATCTATTATGAACAGGCCTATTCAGCGAGTAGCGGCAATTCATGATCTTTCGGGATTCGGAAAGGCTTCCCTGACAGTAGTGATTCCCATTCTTTCTACCATGGGTATTCAGGTTTGCCCTTTGCCTACTGCCGTTTTATCCACACATACCCGATTTCAAGGATTTCATCTCATTGATTTGACACCCCATCTTCAAACGATTATCGATCACTGGAAAGAACTCCATCTGCATTTTGATGCAATTTATAGCGGATTCCTCGGATCGCACCAGCAAATCAAAATCGTAAAAAATTTCATTGATGATTTCAATACAGATAAGACATTGGTGGTTATTGATCCCGTGATGGGAGACAATGGGCATTTATATCATTCAATACAGCCTGAGATGATCACTGGAATGAGAAGCCTCGTCTCGAAGGCTAATGTTATTACACCTAATATTACCGAACTTTCTTTTTTGCTCGATAAAGATTACGACCCTGGGATAAGTGAAAACAAAGTGAAAGAATATATTCGGCGAATGATGGATTTAGGTCCTGAAACGGTAATTGTTACCAGTGTACCTCAACCAGATTTGCCAAAAAGGACATCAGTTATTGCTTATAGTCGGCTGGATGGCAGATATTGGAAAGTCAGTTGTGATTACCTTCCAGCCAGTTATCCAGGTACGGGCGATGCTTTTGCCAGTATCATCACTGGCTCGCTTCTTCAAGGGGATAGCCTTCCCATCGCTCTCGACCGAGCTGTTCAATTTTTGTCTTATGCAGTCAGAGCTACTTTTGGTTATCAATATAATTCGATTGAAGGACTGCTTCTTGAACGGGTTTTGCAAAATCTTCATGCTCCAGTGCAAATTAGCAGCTATGAACTCCTCGATGAATAGGGTTCATTGAATTAGAATACCATAGACAGGGTAATGGTTTGTATGATATAGGAATTCAATTTGCACAAATAAAGGTTTTGTCTTCATTTCCCCCAATTTTCGCGATCGAGGCTTCTGTAATGGATGGCCTCTGCTAGGTGTTCGGTTCTAATCTGTGGACTATCGTCGAGATCGGCTATGGTGCGTGATACCTTGAGGATACGATCATAGGCTCTTGCAGAAAGACCTAATTTTTCCATGGCAGTGCGAAGTATAGTTTGACCTTCGGGTGGAATCGTACAAAAAGTCTTGATCATTTTAGAAGTCATTTGTGCATTGCAGTGGATATTCGGATAATTCTTGAATCTTTCTTCTTGAATTTTTCTGGCGCCGACTACACGTTTTCTAATGACCGCACTTTTTTCTCCTTCGCGCTGTCCTGCAAGCTCTCTAAAAGGTACTGGAGTTACTTCTACGTGGATGTCGATTCTATCTAACAAAGGTCCCGAAATTCTATTCAAGTATTTCTGTACTTGTCCCGGCGCGCAGGTGCAGGGAATGTCAGGATGGTTATAATATCCACATGGACAGGGATTCATGGCTGCTACCAGCATAAAACTCGCAGGATATTCTACCGAATGTTTAGCTCTTGAGATGGTAACTACACGGTCTTCCATGGGCTGACGCATCACTTCGAGGACGCTACGCTTGAATTCGGGAAGTTCATCTAAGAACAAGACTCCATTTTGCGCCAGAGAAATTTCTCCAGGTTGTGGGAAAGTCCCCCCACCCACCAGTCCTGCATCTGAAATGGTATGATGTGGAGCCCTGAAAGGCCTTAGCGAAATAAGAGAGGCATTACATCCTAAACGTCCGGCGACGGAATGGATTTTAGTGGTTTCGAGCGCTTCCTGCAGGTTCAGGGGTGGCAAAATGGAAGGCAATCGGCGAGCTAACATGGTCTTACCCGAGCCCGGAGGACCAATTAAAATCACATTATGACTTCCGGCCGCTGCTATCTCTAAGGCTCTCTTTATATTTTCCTGACCTTTTACGTCAGCAAAATCGTATTCATATTCATTCAAGCGCTGATAGAACTCTTCCCGCGTATTCACAACCGTGGGCTCGATCTTTATCTTTCCATTCAAAAAATCAACTACCTGTCGGAGGTTTTCGGCACCAATGATTTCAAGATCGCTTACCGTGGCTGCCTCACGGGCATTGGCCGACGGAAGGATAAAACCCTTGTACCCCTGTTTTCGGGCTTCTATGGCTATTACCAGCGCCCCTTTTATTGGCTTTAACTCACCATCTAACGATAGCTCCCCCATGATGATGTACTGGTCGAGTAGATTCGCATTTACCTGTTCACTGGCTGCAAGTATGCCTATGGCCAGAGTCAAATCATAAGCCGATCCTTCCTTTCGAATATCGGCTGGCGCCATATTGATTACAATTTTCTTACCCGGGTATTTCAATTCATTATTATATAAGGCCGCTTCTATTCTTTGCTGGCTTTCCTTTACCGCATTGTCGGGTAAACCTACCAGAAAAAAATTCACCCCCGCTTCGATATCTACCTCAACAGTTATCGTCAGCGCATTTACCCCAATTACTGCACTCCCATAAGTCTTTACAAGCATAAACTCTCAGGCTGGTTTTTAAAATTAATGATTTGGTAAAGATAGTAAAATGTTTTTGCTATTAATCTTATCGACGAATTTCAAACTTGATCCTCTTTATAGTTCGGCTTAGACTATCGCCTGAATCGATGTATTTTAGCAGCTGACACCTCAGAAATGGATAATATCGACAAGGCCTTGCATGTTCACAAGAAAGTGTGAATTCGTTCGTATATATCGGCAAAGCTATAAAATAACAGAGAAAACGGATTACATTCTGACGTTTTGAAGGTTTGGCTGAATGGATCATCTTTTTACGCAGGGTATACCCTGATATAGATTTTGAAAACCTAATGTATTATGAAGCGAATAAGGGTTTATATCTTGCCTGGTTTGTGTAATCATGCTGTACCACATACATTTACTAATACTGATATCAAGCAGGAGAGGAAATTTAGATCGAGCTGTTCTTGATTTCGAAAATCATGCCAGTAAGCATTTTTTATAGATTTCAGATAAAGGCTTGTAAATTCCTACGATGTGGACGGAGCTGGTTTTCGAGTAGCATGGGAATCAATATGTTTTAAGTATCTAAAATAGATTTGAACTGGAGAATAGTAGAGTGATATTTGTTCGATATACAAAGCCTGTAAATATAGTTAAGGCTGATGCACAGGGCTAGAGCCGAACGAAATTTTCATGATGAATTCAGCGATTTCTTGTTTTATCGTTGAGGCTTTATCATTTTAAACCTGGGTTGTTTTATCTTTGTGTGAATTTTTATAATTTGGCCAAACTTTTTTCGAGTTGTTTGTTCATATTTATAGCTCTTTTTTCGAAGTCTCTTTTCGTAATTGGATTTGAAGAGGGAGAAAGTCAAGTTTTGTTTCAGATATCGACATTCTTAATTTACAATGAGTGTATTAGTTGACAAGAATTCAAGGGTTATTGTACAAGGATTTACGGGCAATGAAGCCACTTTTCATGCTTTGCAGATGATAGCATATGGGACGAATATCGTAGGGGGAGTAACTCCGGGCAAAGGAGGGACTTATCATTTGAATCGTCCTGTTTTCGATACCGTGAAGGAAGCTGTGAATGGCACATCGGCGAATGTTTCTATAATTTTTGTTCCACCAGCTTTTGCCACCGATGCCACCATGGAGGCTGCTGAAGGTGGAATAAACCTGATTGTATGTATTACTGAAGGAATTCCTGTACAAGACATGATCAAGGTTAAAGAATATATCAAGGCTTTTGGTTGCAGGCTCATTGGGCCGAATTGTCCAGGAGTCATCACTGTGGGTGAAGCCAAAGTAGGAATCATGCCAGGTTTTATCCACAAAAGAGGTGTGGTAGGCGTTGTTTCCCGTAGTGGTACTTTGGCTTACGAAGCAGTGAATCAATTAACCAAAGTGGGATTAGGGCAGACGACGGGTATTGGCATAGGCGGCGATCCTATTCCAGGAACGACCATTGTAGAAGCCGTTCAATTGCTCATGGATGATCCCGAGACGAAAGGAATTGTAGTGATAGGAGAAATTGGGGGAACCATGGAGGCCGAAGCTGCTTACTGGATAAAAGATCATGGTACCAAGCCTGTAGTGGCCTTCATTGCCGGTTCCACCGCACCCAAAGGCCGAACCATGGGCCATGCTGGCGCAATCATCGGAGGAAAAGACGATACGGCCAGTGCAAAAAAAACAATCCTCCGCCAGTGTGGTATTTTTGTGGTCGATTCCCCCGCAGAGATAGGAAGCAGAATGTTGGAGATTTTAGTTTAAGAAATTTGGAATCAAAAATCGAAATGTAACAGGTTCTTTCGCATTCCTACTCATTTATCAGGAAATAATGCCTTGGGTACATTCCAATCCTGCTCACGAAGAAAAATCGAGAGGGAAGCGTTTTGACCAATTTGTTTTAAAGGTTGTTTATTCGGGAATAATTAAGGCTCCAATCAAATCTTTTATACTCGATAAATTGTTTTGTTCGCAGTAATCATTTATCCCTTCAATAATCTTCAGTGTTACGGCAGGATCGATAAAATTGGCTGTTCCAACTTGAACGGCAACGGCTCCTGCAAGAAGAAATTCTATGGCATCCATGGCATTCATAATGCCCCCAATACCAATGACAGGAATTTTTACAGTATGATAAACTTGCCATACCATTCGCAGAGCAATGGGTTTAATCGCAGGTCCGCTCAATCCACCGGTTATCGTCGAAAGAATGGGTTTGCGGCTTTGTGCATCTATGGCCATTCCGAGCAAAGTGTTGATGAGTGAAACCGCATCTGCACCTTCACCTTCAACCGCCTTTGCAATTTCGGTGATATCGGTTACGTTGGGAGACAATTTTACGATAAGAGTCTTGTGAAAAACTTTCCTTACGGCTTTGGTTACAGACGCAGCGGCCAGGCACGAAGTTCCAAAGGTCATGCCTCCTTCTTTGACATTGGGGCAGGAGATATTGAGCTCGATGGCCGGCATTCCTTCGAGAGAATCCAGTTTTTCGGCTGTTTCGATGTATTCTTCTATGGTGCTCCCCGAAACATTTACGATGAAAGGCGTTTTAAACTGTTTCAAGCGAGGCCATATTTCATGGATGAAATGATCGATACCCTTATTTTGCAAACCTACTGCATTGAGCATTCCCGAGGCTGTTTCGGCCATCCTTGGATAAGGATTTCCTTCACGCGATGTTGCCGTGGTACCTTTCACGATGATCGCTCCCAAATGATTCAAATCGATGAAATCGGTAAATTCCTCTCCATAGCCAAAAGTGCCTGAAGCAGTCATTACGGGATTTCGAAGCGAAAGACGGTGGAGTTGTGTAGTTAAATCTGCCATGGCTTCTTGAATGTATTAGTTAACCCAGCCCGAAAGTTCTTTGGAATCGAAAACAGGCCCCTGAGTGCAAGTACATGTGTGACCATCCTTTGTTTTTACGACACAGCAAAGACACGCACCAAGCCCGCATGCCATAGTTTGTTCGAGCGAAACCTCGCAGTTTATCCCATGAATTAGCGCAAGCCTGGCCACTTCCTTCATCATGGGCTCAGGACCGCAGGTATATATTTTGTCTGCCATAAACGGCGTTTGCCTCCAAAGGCCGTGATGAATCACAAGACCAAGCCTTCCTTCACTCCCATCTTCGGTGGTGATGAAAACCTTACCAAACTTTTCGAATTTTTTCTTTTCAAGGATATCCTCTTTCGTTTTAGCCCCAATTAAAATGTAGAGCTCGTTTTCGTTTTCCTTTAAAATCCTTGCAAGAAACAACAAGGGAGCTACACCGCATCCTCCTCCAACCAATAGCACTTTTTCATGTTTTACCATGTGAAAAGAATTTCCTAATGGATAAATCATATTCAAACTTTCGCCTGGCTCGAGTAAGGAAAGTTGACGAGTTCCATCACCTTTAATTTGTATGAGAAGTTGAAGGTAGTTTTCTTGCCTATCGACTTCATGAATGCTAAATGGACGCCTTAGAAATGTAGCCGGTGAATGTTCCACTTTTACTTCTACGAACTGCCCTGGAAAAATTTCAGGTAGTTGTATAGGACAAAGCAATTCAAGGATGAAGTGCGATGCATTCAGGCTTATATTCCTTAGAACGATAAAATCATGGATGAATTTGCCTGGCATAATAAATTTTCATGAACGGAACTTCGATTACAAAATAACATAAAAAAATCCGTCTTTTTTGTATCGACGGATTTTTGGAAGATTATTGTTCTGGATTTTCAACTGGTGTTGAGTTTTCTTCAGAAATATCTTTTTCTTCGGGTTCATTTAATAAATCGAGTAATCCTTTTTCGTGAAGAAGGTTGTACCATGAGATGATTTTTTTTATCGCCGAAAAATAGACTCGTTCGTTGTCGTAATCAGGTACTACGGTTGCGAAATAATTTTTTAGGGTGGTTTCATCTGATTTATGGCTTGGGGCTGGCCCTCCATTTTCCCTTTCCCTGATGGCCTGTAGGATTTTTCTCAAAGGACGGTCTTCTTCGGTGGTAAAAACAGTAATATCAGCGAGACTGCTCAAACGGTCGTGAATAAATACGGGTTGTCTTTTACCGTCGATCAAGGATTCTACAATGGCACCCGTTTTAGTTTGGCCTACTACTTTAAAAAGACCCGTTTTTCCTGAAATTGCTACAATATCTTTTAATTCCATTTGCCAAAATTTAAGATTCCGCTTGCAAAATTACATGAAATTTCGCTGAATTCCTTGCGCTGAAATAAGAATCAAGACCGTGCAAATTCCAACGGCTTGTCGTACATGCTCGAAGCACAATTGTTACCGGTGTTTTAATTAACGGGCTTCACGGCCCTGTTATTAATTTAAATCTGACAAATTTATGGAAAAGCATGCGGCCTTGACATCCCCAAAGATAGTGCATTTGAATGTGTTTTGTACAGAAAAAGCAAAAAAAATTTCAACAATTTTTCGAGGTATCAACTACCGATTTGATGTCCCTTCGCGATAAGCTTATGGAAAGTGGATGCGGGTGAGTAGCAATAGAAAGCACGAGGATCTATTGGATGTTAGTATGGCACGTAATGAAATTTGATTTTGAGTTAAAGTGGGCTAAGCCATACTTCATCAATCAATTGCCAAGTCGTAAATCGGATACCAAAGAGGCAGAGTGGATAGGCGAATGTCTATAAAAGAACCAAATAAGGGACAGTTTTGTGGCTGGTGATTTATTGCATCCGATGTGGCAATACACACGCCGATGCCGGTGGCTGAACAAAGGCCGGGCACATCTGGTCCGGCAGATGGACAATCAATTGCAACGCTGCAACATTCGTTTCAGTAATTATGTTTTCAATCAGGAGAACAACGTCTCGCTGCGTAAGTTTATCATGGCCATCATAGGTGGCGAACGGGATCCGGACAAACTTTGTTCACTTGTTCACGGTTGCACTTTGAACAAATATGGGCGCGATGTCATTCAAGCCTCATTGGACGGCGTAATACAATAAGTTGACGTTGAAATGTTTCGACAGTGTAATGAATAAATATCTTTATTGGATAGTCAGCAGGCTACTTGCCTTAACTATTTAGAAGAAAGGGCAAATGCATATTTTGCCGAGGCAATCCCTTTGCTGTGTAGCATTTTTTTATTTCAGCAGCCTATAATTTCTATATTCGAATGGTCTCCAGCCGAAGATTTTTTCGATGATATAAAGAATTTTTGCCTTGAATCCGAAATTTTTCTGTGTAGGGTCGAAATCAAATTTCCAATTCATGCTGCGAATGCGATCTTGCATTACTCGGGGATGAATTCCGCGAAATAAAGAAAGAGAATCGATCTGTGAATAATCGAAGAAATCGTTCGAAGTCAGGTGTGTTTTTATCCATTGGTCATCGTGCCAGAATCGGTGAAAGGCTTTTTGCCGCTTAGCCTGAACCTCTGGAGGTCTCACCCATCCATAATGGAAAATCGTACCTCCTGAATCTTTGACTTTTATCGGACGGTTGTCCCATCTAAAACCTTGAGCATCACGAAATGAATGAATTTTGGGCGAGTTTCTGACAATTCTCACTTCGTGCCTATACCACTTCCGTGAATCTCCTATATAATCGTAGGATCCGTAAAAATGGAGATATCGGAACAAAAGCCCCTCCACGTTTCTATCGGATAAATTTTTCCGCATGTTTTCGTAAACTTTATCAAGATCATTTTCGTGCAGAATTTCATCGGCCTGAATATAAAAACACCAGTCAGTATCAGGACTGATTTGCTGGAAAGCCTTATCGGTTTCCACGGCCAATACTCGCCCTCCCTGACGTAAGTTTTCATCCCAGATGCTTTGAAATATTCTGATTTTAGGTGAAGCTATTTGTTGAACCAATTCGAGCGTATTATCCTGGCTATTGCCAACACCTACAATAAACTCGTCGCATAGAGGTAAGATTGAAAGTATGGCTTCTACTACGGGATAGTCGAATTGTACGGCATTTCTGACAATGGTGAGTCCGCTGACTTTCATTCGAATGAAATGATTCCGATATAGTTATGGGGAGTAATTTGTCGCAGTTCGACTTTTACCGGTTCGGCTATTTCGAGCGAATCGATGAATTCCTTGATGGTCTGTTCATCGATGGGTTTCCCGGTACGGCTGAGTTTTTTCAAGGTTTCATAAGCATCAGGATATCCTTCGCGGCGTAATATGGTTTGAATGGCCTCGGTAATCACAGCCCAGTTGGTATCGAGGTCCTCCTTCAATTTTGTTTCGTTGGGATAAATCTTATCGAATCCCTTGAGGATGGAATGGTAAGCAATGAGTGAATGTGCCAGTGGAACGCCCAGATTTCGGGTAACTGTTGAATCGGTGAGATCGCGCTGAAGCCGTGAGATTGGCAGTTTACGAGCCAGATGTTCAAATAGCGAATTGGCCAATCCCAAATTGCCTTCGGCATTTTCGAAATCTATCGGATTGATTTTATGAGGCATGGTTGACGAGCCTACTTCCTGTTCATTTATTTTCTGAAGAAAATATCCCATCGAAATATACAACCAGAGATCACGACATAAATCAATAAGTATTGTATTGATTCGGGCAAAATTATCGAAAAGAGAGGCCAGATCATCATAGTGTTCTATTTGTGTAGTGGTTTGCTGGCGTTCGAGCCCAAGAACATCATTCACGAAACTGTTGGCAAAAGTTATCCAGTCGATTTCGGGATAAGCCACCTTGTGGGCGTTAAGGTTACCGTTGGCGCCGCCGAATTTTGCAGAAATAGATTGATAATCGAGATGAGTGATTTGTTTTTCGAGTCGTTCGACAAATACAAAGATTTCTTTGCCCAGTGTGGTAGGTGAAGCTGGCTGACCGTGAGTGTGTGAAAGCATGGGAATGTTTTTCCAGCTTCGGGCTGCCGTATGTAGTTGAGATAAGATATCTATCAAAGGTTGTCTGATGACATTGGAAATGGCTTCTTTCAGAGCAAGAGGAAGAGCGGTATTGTTGATATCCTGAGAGGTAAGCCCAAAGTGAATGAATTCCTTATATTCGGCAAAACCCAATCGGTCGAAAGTTTCTCTCAGGAAATATTCGAGAGCTTTTATATCGTGATTGGTGGTTTTTTCGATTTCCTTCACCCGTTCGGCATCTTTTTGATTGAAGTTCTGGTAAATTTTTCTCAGAGATTGGAATCCTGCCCTCGGAAAATTCTTGAGTGGAGACAAGGGTAGTCGGCAAAGTGCAATAAAATATTCTATTTCGATTCTTGTCCGGTATTTTATCAGAGATAGTTCGCTGAAATAATTCGACAGAGGCCAGGTAATCCCTGCATATCGCCCATCTATGGGAGAAATATTTTCTAAAGGATTGCTAAACACTGTGTTTGCTTTTTGGTAAATTGAGAAGCAAAGTTCTATGAAAATTTTTAATTTATGATGGTAAAGCATCCCAATTGGGTTAAATAATACATCGTTCTGCTTCAGTTCGTCTATCGTATCCCTTCGATGCAGATAATAGCTGGGAAAGATTATCCCTGAAGACCCTCTATGCAAAAATCATATACAAATTCAACTCGTGCTTTATCTATGGAAATGTTATGGCAAATGCTAAGGAATATCTATTCTTATTTTGTTTTTTTAGCTGACAAAACCTGGCATTATCCTGTGGTTGATCCTCAGATATAGGGTAGATTGGCTAATGAGGATGTTCAATATTCGAGGCATGCGATTTCATTAAAAGCTCTTTTGTTTTTTAACCGACCAATAGAGTTTTCGCTCCAGTAGTTCTATCTTCCAGCCTGCATAATAACCTACGATAAGAAAGATGAATAGGAGAATAATAATTGGCCATGTATAGGAAGGATGGAGAATTTTTTGATTGATCAAAATCCACAACAAACCAATTGCCAATATAGTATTTCCTATAAGAGCAAAATATGGCTTTAACCCAAACAGGACGAAAGAAGCTATAAAAAATAGAGCCATAGAGGCTAAAATAAATGGCAATGAAGCTTCAGGACATAAGATGGCGGTTATGATTCCTCCCAAACTCGTCATAAAAATCCAGAGCAAGTTGAGATACTGAAAAAAATCGATATATAAATTTGTAAAAGTAATGAGAATAAAAAGCAGGGAAAAAGGCAAAAATATCTCGAAGCGAATGGCAAAAGCGTCGTTCATAAACTTACCGGTGAGTAAATAATCAATAAATTGCAGGAGGAGTATTCCTGAGGTTGAAATCAGCATCCATACTCGTACCCGTGTCAGAATATTTTTGTAATACTGGTTGGTAAACTCTTCTTCATCCTGCTTGCGTTGGAAATTCAGCCAGAGTGGTTGAACGGGCAAGCTCTCGACAGAGAAAACCTTCTTAACGATAGAATCCCATTTATTCTTCCATTCTTTTTTCATGATTTCTCTCTTTACATTTGATAAACGTTCAGACTGTATTTATGACCTGTGAGGTCTATCGGCTCTTGCAGCCCGCGGATATATCTAAGATATTTTGAACAAAAATATTATTTTTTTTTTCATTTCTCGCAACTTTCGTTGGAAATGTTAATTTTTCAATATCCATAAGCGACGCGGAAATCGTTATAACCAGACGGTAGGCATTCGGTAATATGAATATGAGTAACATAAGCCAGGGGAGGGCCTTCCCTGCATTTTTCCAGAAATATTTCTATGTTTTGAGGGTCGCCTTCTGCTTCGATGTAAACTTTACCATCGGGAAGGTTTTTAATGATTCCTTTAATTCGAAGTTCCTGAGCTGCTCTAAAGATGTAGTACCTGAACCCTACTCCCTGAACTCGTCCTGAAATGGTGATTTGCAAGGCTGTCATTCTCTATGATCTGGTCGAATAATGATAGCGAATAATCGAAATTTTGTTCAAGTTCATTGTTAATACTTTTTGGCTTCAATAGAATGATCTGTTTCGATGAAACCAGCAGCATACCTATACAATTCTCTCAATAAAAATAATTGCATTTTCAAATGATTTTCGATCTCCCGGGAGTTGAATTTTCCCTTCGATGATTCACCCGACCAGGCTCTTATCGCCTCGTCATCGTTCATGGTTGTGATTTCGTCGTTGATAATTCCCAACTGTGAAGCAATATTTTCGGGTGTTTTTTCTTCGAGATAAAATGGCAGATAAAGATTTTCCGATTGAAAGACAGATTCGAGATTTAAGAATGGGAGATCGAATTCTACCTGATGGATGAGAAGCTCCATAGGTTTTCCCCAAAACACGAGTTGATCATCTTCAGTCAGAAAATTTCTGAGCAGGTTGATGATTTCCGAGAAGACTTGATACTGATTTTCGGAATCGCCCATGATAAGACTTCCATTTTCCTTCACGGCTATCCAAGCTATAGGAAGAGGCTCGAAAGGACGCGTTCCTGCAAGCCGTGGCACTGCATTTTCGATGAACAGAATCTTCAAATAAACCTGATGTTTTTGAGGTTGCAATAATTTCTGCAATTCAGATGCCTTGTATATAGGCTTGCCATTTATCCTTGCTTCTACTTCAGTTTTCAGCAGTTCATTATCTAAACTATCCAAAGGGATTCGAGAAATAGAAGAATATCCTTCTGAGACAAGCCGAAAACGGGAGTGAATGTCGATGCTGTTGAGATAGAGTGGGCTGTCGGCTGGGATCGATTTCCAGCACAAGCCCATGAAATCGCAGGGGTAAGGTAAATAACAATGAGGTCCTATGGGAATTTCAGGTGATTTATCAGCATTAACCGCTGCTTTAGCTTCTGGAATCTTTAATTCGATAAAATTTTGTTGTTGAATAACTTCGGCAGTAACATCTTGAAAAACAAAAAAATCCTCTGGATGAATCTCACCTCCCTCATAAATATAATTCTTGTTGACATGAAGAATAAAAGTCTGTGAAGGAGTATAACCCGCTCCACTGATGACATAATATTGCAATGCGGCATCGAGGATATATGTTTGTGAAATGTTCAACGATCCTTTCACCTCATACATTCGTATCTGTGAATCGTTCAACACGAGGATATCGGGGAGAACCCGTATGCCATCGTATTCGAAAACAGCTTCGTAAAGAATTTTTGCTCCTCTGCGAATGAGTTCAGTGGTTTTAGCTGCTGCTTTGGCATAAGCCGCAGGATGTTTTGGAGAGCAATCTATGCCACCAGGGAAAAGTTTCCAGGCTAATGAACCGATTTCATGACCCCGTTCGAATTTGTTTAGTTGACGTGCTTCGAGATGGTCTCTCAAAAATGGCCTGTTCTTGTTCAAATAAACCGATTTGAGACATTGTAATGCTCTGATAAATGTTGACTTCGATAATTCCGTTTTTGCCATATAATTGAGGTTTCGGGCTATTCGATAATGACTATCTGGCCGTCGGCAGGAGCTGGCAAACCTTTGAATTTACAGTAAAGTCGCGCAACAGTAATTACATCCTTCTGGCAATACCGCACTATGCGTTTCAAATCGTTCGATTCATAATATACTATGGCTACCTGACTGCCGTCAATATCTTCCTTGGGTGAAGGAATGTCGAAGAGAGCCGCCAGAAGAGCGAGGCTGGTATAATGTTTATAATCGCCAAATTTCCACATCTCCATGGTATCTATGAAACTGGTTTCCCAGGGTTTTTTACCCGAATTGTCGAAAACATCTGGTAGCATGATTCCATTTACTAGCATACGCCTTGAAATGTAAGGGAAATCGAACTCCTTGCCATTGTGAGCGGCAAGCAGATAGGGTTGAGTGCTGTTCATCCGTTCGAGCATGGTCTTGAAATCTTCGAGCATAATTTTCTCGTCGTCTCCATAAAACGATTTTATTCTAAAACAATCCTGATGAAAAAACCCGGTAGAGATGCAGATGATTTTTCCAAATTCGGCATAGATCCCAGCCCTGGGGTAGAGAGAACGAGCCGTGTCGTCAGGGAGATTCTTGATATGATTTGCTTTATGATTCCATAAAACTCTGAAATGTTCAGGCATTGCGTCATAGTCTGGCCATCGAGGCACAGTCTCGATATCCAGAAAAAGAATTTTATCGGCTATCACTTGAATGAAATTTTATGGGAATAAAATTACAGCATTTTGATGAATTTTTACCTCATAAAAGCAGCCTATCTTTGTAATATGAGTATCTATGATTCGAATAAGATTTTTATGACTGAGGTCGTTGTTACTGAAGATGGTTCACCTACATTATGGATAGAGGAGTACTCAGAACCTTACCATTCCTTGCATGGAGCCGTGCAGGAAGCGATGCACGTTTTCATTCATACAGGCCTTGGAAGTATAGCATCGGCAAGGCAAACTATACATATATTAGAAGTTGGATTTGGTACAGGCCTTAATGCACTGTTAACTTGGGACTATGCTCAACTTCATAAATTGCCTGTTTCTTATACTGGAACCGATCCTTTCCTTCCGCCTCCTTCCTTACTTAAAGGGCTAAATTATCCTGTTTATTGTCGATCTCCCTATGCAGAACAAGCTTATGCGAAAATATTGTCTTCTTTCGATGGTTCTCGAGTAATAAAGATAGATGAATTATTTTCGTTGCAGGTGATTCAGGAAGATTTCCGGAAGATTTCTTATCCCGATGAATCTTATGATTGCGTATTTTTCGATGCCTTTCGGCCTGAAATTGTCCCTGAATTATGGGAAAAGCAAGCCATGCAATTTTTGTACAATGCCTTGTCAAGGGGTGGAATTCTGGTTACTTACAGCACCAAGGGACAAGTGAGAAGGAATTTGAGTGCATGTGGATTTTTAGTGGAAAAAGTTCCGGGGCCACCGGGAAAAAGAGAAATAACACTGGCAAGAAAATGAGGAAGAATTTTTCTGCTCGATCTATACAGCAGTTTAACGTGAGGGTGTATGGAATTTACATGAATGCCACTTCTGTTTTGGTTACCGACGAATTTTGCCTCGGCATGAGGATGACTAAGTTTCCGGGTGGTGGGCTCGAATTTGGTGAAGGAACCCTCGATGGCCTCCGCCGCGAAATTAAAGAAGAACTCCATCAGGAGCCTGTCATTCTAAAGCATTTTTATACTACCGATTTCTTCCAGCGTACTTTGCTGGTAGAACCGCCTTCACAGCTTCTTTCCATTTATTATCTCATCGATTTACCTTTCCCCCGGAAAATTTCTCTTGTAGATAAACCTTTTGATTTTTCTGTTGAACAAGAGGGAGCCCAAACTTTCAGAATGCTAAACCTGCATGAGTCTGACGAGGTGATGACTTTTCCTATAGATCGTCATGTTTGGAAGCTCTTGCAGAAAACCTTTTTGCAAGAATTACCTTAGCGATGTTGAATATCGAAAGTGCTGTAGCCTTTCACTTCTCCTTCGGTAACTTCTACCCTTAGAATGTTGACTCCCAGTGGTCCTTTTTTACACCATTCTAAAAATTTTTCCAGATTGGTTTTTTCTCCTTCAGCTTCGATAAATACACTGTTATTCAGTTGGCGTTGTACATAACCGGTAATATTCAATCGCAGGGCTTTTTCCATCATGGAAAAACGAAAACCTTCTATTTGACTCTCATAAAGCAAGGTGATGTCGTAATGTTTAACCATAAGATGAAAATGAATTAAATTAAAATTCTGATAATACAAAGGTACGAATTATGATTCGAAAATTCTATACTGAAGCTGAGGATTGTAAGATTTTTTTACAGTATTGCCCTTACATGTTAGGTGTTGTATAATGCGTTGAATTTTAGAGAATGGGATTTAGGGAATGAAGAATAGGAGTTAAAAGCGTTTTTCATTCACTCAGTCTTCGTGTAATCATTTTCTTAGTTAAATCGAACAAATGCTGAGGCGAGAACTTCCGCCAGGGTATTTCACTGAACCGACCGCCAAAAAGCATGTAATTATCGAGCCGGGCATGGATAAATTCCTGAACAACGTGCTCACGAAAATTCAGTCCAATGATATAACCATCTTCAATGTCATCGAACCACTCCTGATAATAATCATCAGTATCGCTATGATAATTGAGCACATTTTCTCCTATCAAAATAAAATACCTGATTCCTTCGGATGTGAGTGCGTCGACCACATTCCGTTTCAAATACATGATATCGTTGTTGATGCAATCGTTCCATTCGCCCAACATTTCGATTACACAAAATCTTCTGATATAATCGGCAAATAAAATTTTGATGTAGAGTGTGGGTGAGCCAATTTCATCCCATTGTGGATGTATATAATAATTGTAAATAGTATGGGTACATAATGTCTTGTGATAGCTTCTCCCAAAAAACGGGCTTCGTATGTCGCGCGCTGCATTATAAAGATAATGCCAACTTTTGTAAGGTTCTAAGTCCTGCATTCTAAAACTCCTCGAAAATATATTCTAAATGCGATTTTAAACAAGATTTGTGCCTTGAGTTTATCCTCCAATATTGTAAAAATAATTTATTCGATTGGTTGTACCTTCTTTTGGTTTGTTGCGGATGGTTTCCAAAAGAGCATTGCGTGCGCCTAATTGTCTAACCTCGTAACGTAAGTCGGAAAACAGGCAAGGTTTTATGAAACCATCGGCGGTAAGCCGAAGGCGGTTACATTGCTCGCAATGCCCTCCATCGCCTCCCTCGACGGCCGAGAAGATTCCTTCCGCCAGATTCATTTGATGAATATAACGAATTTCTAAGCCTTTTTGATTTGCAAATTTTGTAACCGTTCGGGCATCAATTTCGTTGCTGTTGTGTTGTATTACGCAATTGAGTTTAATCGGGGTTAGCTCAGCTTCGAGGGCAGCATCTATGCCGCGAAGAACCCTTTCGATATTGCCTCCTCCTGTGAGATATGCATAACGTTCAGCATTGACAGTATCGAGGCTGATATTGATACGCTGCAATCCAGCTTGTTTTAATTCTCGGGCAAATTTTTCCAGATGAGTTCCATTGGTCGTCATGGAAAGGTCTTGTACCCCTTCTATGCTGGCTAACATCTCTATTAGGTTTACAATTCCCTTTCGAAGTAAAGGCTCTCCACCGGTCACCCTTATCTTGTGAATACCCAGTTTTACAGCTTCTCGCACAATTTCTATAATTTCTTCGAATCTTAGGATATTTTCGTGTGGAATCCAACGAAAACCTTCCGAAGGCATGCAATAACGACAACGAAGGTTGCATCGATCGGTAACAGAAATACGTAAATAATTAATTTCGCGTCTATAAGAGTCTAACATCTATCATTTCTCCTTTTTTCAATTCTTTTTTTCCTTTAGGGATATCGATCCATCCTGAAGCAAATGTGTATGCATTGATATGAGCCGAGCCATGATATTTCACCGGGAAAATCCAATCATTTTCTATCCTCACGGGAATCAATGAGCGACGATTGGCTTTGGTTCTGTAAAAGTCTTCTCCTATTGGTAAATGCCTGATATGGGCATGAAAGGTCTTACCCATGGAGGTATAAATGAAAGGATGAACCATAAGTTCGAACTGCACGAAGCTGGAAACCGGATTTCCCGGTAAGCCAAATACGGCGATATGGTCTAATATGCCAAAGAGAGTAGGACGACCAGGTTGTATGTCGATATCTTTGAAAATAAGACGCAATCCGGCATCTTTCATCACCTGAGGAACGTAATCGTACTCACCCATAGAGATTCCACCCGAAAACAGGAGCACATCGACTTTCTGCCTGAACAGATTGATTTTTTCACTTAGTGCCTGTGGATTATCCTTGACTATGCCGCCATAAATATATTCTGCTCCGGTTTTCTTTACCTGTGTGATGGTTTGCCATGCATTGCTATTTCTAATCTGACCGGCTTTCGGTTGTTCCCATGGTTCAACTAACTCGTCGCCAGTAGCAATTATGCCAACCAGTGGTCTTCTATACACCTTAGGAGTAAATCTACCCACCGAAGCCAGTACGGCAATATGCTGGGCCTCGAGAACTGTTCCAGCACTCAATACTTTTTCTCCCTTTCGAATGTCTTCTCCTTTTTGGGCGATGTTGTCGGAGGTTTTATCGCCAATGAAGCGAATCGTACCCTCATCTTCTCCAATGGTATGTTCGATCATGACGACGCAATCGGCTCCTTCGGGAACCATGGCTCCCGTCATAATTCGCGTACATTCTTGAACTCCGATGGATTTTTGTGGCACTTCTCCTGCAGCTATGGTCTCGATCACCTTCAAGGGTTTATCCAAATCCTCTCTTCGGCATGCAAACCCATCTACGGCTGCTTTTCTGAAAGGCGGCATATCGAGGTCTGAAAATACATCTTCGGCCAGTACGAGACCCTGCGCCTCGGTAAGGGAGATTTCTTCCATTGGAAGCACCCTGGCTTCATTCATCACTTTTTCTATCGCTTCTTCGAGAGCTACCATAATCGTCGCAAATTTACTCATTGAAAATGGTTGCGATACGTTCATCTCGAAAATTTTTCATTCTTTCGTATTCTCACTAAGTTTCATGAACAATTCTCCTTACTTTTGACTCATGAATACACCCAGATTCGAAATTTATCGCGCCTCGGCCGGTTCGGGTAAGACCTTTTTGCTGAGCATACATTTTCTCTCGCTTGTTTTGGAAGATCCCGAAGTTTTTCGTCGAATTCTCGGCTTAACATTTACCAATAAGGCGGCTAAAGAATTAAAGGAACGCATATTGTATTTTCTGGGTTTGCTGGCTAAGTTGCCAAATTGTAATGATGGCAAGCTCAAAGTCAGCATTTTGGAAAATCTAAAAAATGAGGGATGGAACAGTTCAGATGAACAAACCCAACAAAAGGCCAGGAAGGCCTTAGAAAATATTTTACATTATTATGGCTATTTCTCCATTTCCACCATAGATGCATTCATGTATAGAGTGGTAAATTCATTTACTTTCGACATGAAAATTGCACATGATTTCGAGGTAGAACTTAACGAGGATGTATTGATCGATGAGGCCATTCAACGCTTGCTCGATCGAGTTGGGAGAGAAAAAGTTATTACGGAATTACTGCAAAATATTCTCCTCGAAATGGTGGATGATGAAAGGGGCTGGAACATCGAAAGAGAAATCCGAGAAATGGCCGAAATCATCTTTCTCGAGAAATCGAATGAACCCTTGAGTGAATTGGGAACTTATACTCCTGAACAGATTCAGGAAATATCTTCAAATGTGAGAGAGTATTCCAAATGTATAAAAAAAGAAGCCCAACGCATAGCAAAGGATGTTCTACAAAAAATTGCAAGTACTGGTCTTTCAGAAAGTGATTTCAAGGGTGGCTCAAAAGGCAGTTGCCTGGTATGGGTAAAGAAATTCACCGAGGAAGATATCAAGAATATTACTACTTTTAAGTCAGTGAATGAGGCTCTTGAAAATGATGTATGGTTTACGGGTAAAAACGATACAAAACAAAGCAATTTCCGGCCCATTAAGGCAGAGATAAAGAAAAATCTCGAAGAGTTGATTCGTTTGAAAAGAGAATACTTACTCACCAGCATTGTTTATGATTCACTGTTTCGTTTGCCCTTGTATTCCAATTTATATCGTACCCTGGAGGAGATCAAGCTCGATAACAACGTTTTGCATATCAGTGATTTCAACCGATTGATATCTAAAGTCATTCGTTCTGAACCTGTTCCTTATATTTACGTGAGGTTGGGCATGCGTTTCAAGCATTTTTTACTCGATGAATTTCAGGATACTTCCGTTCAGCAATGGCACAATCTAGTCCCTTTACTACATAATGCATTATCAGGAGGCGAAGATGGATATGCGCGAATCGTAATCGTGGGCGATGGGAAACAAAGTATTTATCGCTGGCGTAATGGTGAACTCGAGATTTTTGAAAAGCTGCCTCAAATTTTTAGAAAACCTGAGCAACAAAATTTCGACGAAGCAGAACATCTATTTGCCTCATTTTCTTCTCAAAAACCCAAAGTCTTGAAAGAGAACTTTCGGTCTTTGAAGAGTATAGTTGATTTCAATCATAAATTTTTTAGTCATATAAAAGAAAGTTTGGGTGAAGAAGCCCGAAGAATTTATAGAGATACAAAACAAGAGACCGACAAAAGTCGCCAGGGAGGTTTGGTACAATGGGAATGGGTGACAAAGAATGATCCGAAAGATGATTCGGATAATCATTTGAAAAGGATTTCTCAAATTATCAATGAATTGCTTAATCACTCCGATAAAAAATATTCTCTGAATGAGATGGCAATTTTGGTTCGGAAAAATGACGAAGCCCAACGCATCGCTGATTTTTTGATCCAAAAAAACATTCCCGTGGTTTCACCCGATTCTCTCATGCTTAATCAATCAGAAAGTGTTCGTCGAGTTATTTCTTGGCTCAAACTAATAGCTCAGCCCGACGATCGGCTTGCGCTGGCAACGGCAATCGAATTGAACCAAGGAATGAAGGACGTGCCAGAAGAAAAAGAACTTTTGCATTTGACCCAAAATAATAGGGAGAAAAATTTGTTGCAAAAAAGTGGTGAGGAAATTCTTAAAAATGTTTTTGGATCGTATTCTTCTACTCTTTTCTCTAACGATCTTTATACTCTTACCCAAAAAATCATGAAGGACTGTCAATTGAACGATCCTCCGGATATATTTTGTCAGGCATTCCTCGAAAAGATAAAGGGACAAAACCGATACACACCATTTTCATTGGAAGAATTTCTCGACGAATGGGATCAAAACCAGGATACATGGGCAGTAAGCTTTCCTGAGGATATGGACGCCATTCGAATCATGACAATCCATAAAGCTAAGGGACTTGAATTTCCGGTAGTGATTCGTCCTTATTTGTTTTCTCGACCTAATTATAATTCAACGGAATGGGTCGCAACCTCTGAAATTTTAGACGGCATTGACAGAGACTTTTGGTCAAATTTCAACATCCCCTGGCTACTCCTCGATTCTTCATCTAAATTCAAGGATTCTGGAATTCAAGGTCTTGAAAAATTTTATAACGACCTAATAGAAAAACAGTTAATAGAAGACCTCAATTTGATGTATGTGGCCTTTACCCGCGCGAAAGAAAGACTTTATATTTTCGCCTACCCTCCATCTTCCTCTGATTCTGATTCTAATCTTTTGCCCAAGGAGAGCAAGAAGGTTTTGGAGGAGCATTTTTGCTTTAAAGACGGACAAATTTTTATATATTCTGAGGATGCCACTAAAAAGCAACAAGATGAGGTGACTGGGAAATTGGGAGAGGAAGAGACGAAGAGATTGGAAAATTTTAAGACTATTGAGACGCATTGCGAGGGGCACGAAGAGAAAGATAAAACAATGGACGAAGATATTGAGAGACTTGGAGATAAAGAGATTGAAGAAAATGTCATTTCGACAAGGATGCACATCAGGCCTTTAGCGCCACAAAAATGGGAAGCTTCTTCACCAGATACCGAACGAGAGTTGGGTAAGATGATTCATCTGCTTTTGGACCATTCGCAGGAGTCTGAAGTTTTGAAAAATATTCCCGAGTTTCACCAAATGACAAAAAAAATGGGCGAAACTTTTGGTTCCGCCCTCATAGAAAATTTACGAATTTTAAAGAATGATCCGCTGTATTCAGCTGTTTTCGAACGTCAGGGAGAAAAATTAACCGAACGGGAAATTCTTTTACCCGATGGGAAATGGCTTCGCCCCGACCTTATCATCCTCGGAGATGGTTTTACTGTAGTAGCCGATTATAAAACCGGTCAGCCTCATCCTCAATATGAAAAGCAAATGCATAAATATATAGAAACTTTATTGGCAGCTGGATATCCTTCAGTAGAAGGGTATCTGGTATATTTAGGAAATCCTCCACATATCGAAAGAGCCGGTATTTAATGATTTTCGTATTTACGTACGATGTAGAATAAAGCCAATCCAGGGAAATAGCCAAGTGTGTTGGCAAGGATATCGTATATTTCAAATGCTCGTCCTTCATGCCCAAGGTCTTGCAGAATTTCGAGTCCTAAACCATAAAACATCACGGCAAACAAGGGAAGCAGTAACAAGCTGCCTCTGAAAAAATTTGGCCAAGCCCACATCAACAAGAAAGTAAAACCTGTGTACATCAGAAAATGAATGATTTTATCCGCCCCGCTAAATAATTTTACACTGGGTAAATCACTCGATGGTATTAAACTTAGAGTAGTGATTAAACCTAAATAAATAAAAAAGATAAGTTTTCTCATCATGCGAGAGGGAAGGTATTTAGAGGATGGTGGCTGGGGGATGGGGATCGGAGTTTGACAGTTGTCAGTTAACAGTTAACAGTTATCAGTTATTTGTTTTAAGTTGTCAACATTAAGTTATTAGTTATCAATTGATAATTAGCATGAATCTGCGTTTTTAAATCTGCGGAAATCAGCGAGAAAAAATACATCTCTCGCAGATTATCGCAGAATAAAACTCGCAGATAGACGCAGAAAATCAGCGGAAATCAGCGTTTTTAAATCTGCGTGAATCAGCGAGAAAAAAATAGTTCTCGCAGATATTCGCAGAAAAATATCAGCATAAATCTGTGGATTAAATCGATGTAAATCAGTGATGAAGAAAAATAATCTTCTCCCCATCGTAAATTGAGGAAAATGAATTTCTATTTGCATTGGTTCCCAATCACCTCGTCTTCTCGTTTCAACCTCTTTAAGTCTCATGCATCTCCCCATCTCAAAGGTCTTTCGGTGTCTCCTCCACTCTATTTTTTCTTCAAAAATCATAATAAAGTTTCTCTAAGGAAGTGGAAAGTCCGATGTAAATAAATAAAGTTTGATCATTGGTGAGATCTGTTTTTAATTGGCGGTAAACAATTCCCGTCGAGAGATTTAGATTGTATGCCGGATTAATGACCCACGAAGCTTTGAAATCATGCCGCCAAAGAATGGTTTTAAGTCCTTGTCCTATCTTGTTTCCATAATCAAAAGGATGATTACTATAAGAAATAAAAATGTCTTTCCCGAAATTAAGTCCTGCGGTATCGGCTCCATATTGGACTCTTTGTAATTGGTAAGTCAAATGCCAGCGTCCATGATGATAACGCACGAAATTCTGAGATTCCACCAAATTGGCCCCTAAGGGATGAGCTAAAGGTTCACTGTAATGCCCGTAATTTGTAATGGGATCAGAATGGCTATAAGTATAGGGTCTTATAACATTCACCTCCGACTGAAAGTCAAGTCCAGCAACATGGAATATATCAAACCATTTCATTCCTAATTGGAATGCTTGTTTATTTGCCCACCAACCTTTACCACTGGTTATTTCCTTTAACTGAAATTCATCGAGCAAAAACTGTCCGTAAAAAGCTGTCTTTTTCCCAATTGTATAACTGATATTCAATCCCATAAGAGCATTGTCGGGCGAACCCAAAGAAAATTCCACAGGACGGTAAAAAATAATGGGATTTAAATAATTGAAATCGAATCCTCTATAGCCTGTGCTATCCTCTGCCTGCCAGATGATGGCTTCGAATAATCCAACTTTTAATCGATTGGTGATGTTGGTGGTTAAATAATGGAAAGTGCCATATTTTTTCTTGTATCCTAAACTTTCAGAATGAGGTGCTTTTCTGTCCATAAATTCCGCATACAGGTTGATGTATTTAATTCTCCAGATTTGGGTTGAGATAAGGAAATATGGATAGGGGAAATGTGCGTCGCCTAAAAGCAGTGAGCGATAGCCATCTCCAAAGAAATTCCTACCGTGTCCCAAGCGAAAATTGAAATACTTATTGGGACTAAATGAAATATATCCTTCAGACCTCGAAAAATCGTAGCCATCAGTCTTGAATCTCTTATAGGCACCTTGCTGTGGAATCACCAATTTTGATTGAATATCCTTATCGATATAGGAAATAAATGTTGCCTGATTCTCATAAAATCTTGTAGCAAAGAAGAATTTTGAACCAATATTGCCTTCAGCCATAAATCCTCTCGTGTTTACCCAAGCATTATCATCATTTTTGAAATCACGACCTATCTCGAAGTTGACCAATGGATTTACTGCAAAATGAAAATCTTTGCCCGTGATTTGAATCAAATCTTCATGAAAGACTTTTTTCCATATCCATTCACCAGTCTTGCCCTTCCATGGAGATTTTAATGGTTGTTCGAGCAATATGCTATCGTAATTGATCACTTCATTGACTTCATTCCTAAGATAAGGTCTTACTGAAGTATGAAAATTTGCATCTGGATGATATAAATAACGGTCGGGGAGGAGGTAATCAGGATTTATACTGCGTTCTATGCCTGGTTGAGAGGAAAGTATTTGAGTACTTATCGATAGTAACAGAAGTAGAAATGTTTTGAAATTTTTCGGGCAAATCACCATATAGGTAAATTTTAGTGAATAGAGATGAGGTTTTTGGGGGATGGAGAATGGAGAATGGAGAATGGAGGATGGAGAATGGAGGATGGAGGATGGAGAATGGAGGATGGAGAATGGAGGATGGAGAATGGAGGATGGAGAATGGAGGATGGAGAATGGAGGATGGAGAATGGAGGATGGAGAATGGAGGATGGAGAATGGAGGATGGAGAATGGAGGATGGAGGATGGAGAATAGGGAATGGAGAATAGAGAATAGAGAATAGAGAATAGAGAATAGAGAATAGGGGATTAGAGACGAGGAGACTTGATGATGAGTTAAGAGGGGTAAATGCTTTTTATATCTTCTTTGATTAATATTGCGGAATAGACATATAAAAACGGGATAAAATTCCTTTATTAACCCTTAGGGATAAAATTTTTTGAGAAATTATTCGATGAAAAGGAATTCTATTTCACTGAACGAAGGGTTGAGGTTGAGCGTCGAGTATAGAGTATATGGAATTATTACTGATATATTCCGGAACATATTCTTTCATTTTTTTCACCAATTTGTATGAATCATTTTCAATTACGGTTTGGCCAAGTTCGAACATCATTTTCTCGATTTCTTCTGGATGATACATTTTTACTTTGGCACCCAAAATTTTGGGATGAGAGGTAGGAATTACATTTTCGCCATCGTTGAGGAGTTCTTCGAACAATTTTTCGCCAGGTCGTAATCCAACTTCCTCTATTTGAATATCTTTACCGAGACGTAATCCAGATAACTGAATCATTTTAATGGCGAGATCATATATTTTAACTGGCTGACCCATATCAAAGACAAAAATTTCGCCTCCTTGACCCATGGCACCTGCTTCAAGGACTAAACTACAGGCTTCAGGAATTGTCATAAAATAACGCCTAATGTCTTTATGCGTAACAGTGACGGGTCCACCCTTTTCAATCTGTTTCTTGAAAAGGAGCACCACTGAACCATTGCTTCCTAATACATTACCAAAACGTGTGGTGATAAAACGAGTTGTCCCATTGCTAAGCGCCTGGGTATAAATTTCTGCTATTCTTTTGCTTGCCCCCATCACATTGGTGGGATTAACCGCCTTATCTGTCGAAACCATCACAAATTTATCGACTTTATATTCCACGGCTAAATCGGCTATGTTTTTCGTACCAAATACGTTTACCATCACGGCCTCGTAAGGATTGTCTTCCATAAGTGGAACATGTTTGTATGCCGCAGCATGATAAATTATCTGTGGTTTATAAGTTTCGAAAATTTGTTTCATTCTTGTTTTTTCCTTGATATTGGCCACAATAAATACCACTTGTTGCAAAATATCGCTGTATTTTTTTGAATACCTTAGTTCAGATTGAAGATCGAACAAGGCTGATTCGGCTTGGTCCACCAAAATTACTCTTGTTGGTTGATATTCTAATACCTGACGTACTATCTCGCTGCCTATAGAACCCGCTGCACCAGTGATAAGAACCACTTTACTTAAAAGATCTTCTTTTACATGACTATTGTCGAGTTTTATAGGAGGTCGTCCTAATAAATCCTCGATTTTTATTTCACGAATTTGATTTACACTCAATTGACCATTAATCCAATTTTCAGCAGGAGGTATATTCTTTACCTGTAAATTAACTTCTAAGGCTTTTTCGATGATTGCTCTTCTTTTTTCGTTATCTATATTGGGAATAGCAAGAATCATCTGAGTAATATGATGCCTGTTGATAAATTTTTCATTGAAGACTTGTGTTGGAGAATAAACTTTCGTTCCATCAATGCTTTTATTGACTTTACTTTCATTATCATCAATAAATCCTATTATTTTGTAATTATGGTTCGAATCTTGTTGAAGGGCACTACGTGTAAGCATTCCTGCCGAACCAGCTCCATAGATAAGAACAAAAGTACGGTTACTATGCTCTTGTTCGGTTATTTCCATAAAAATAACCTTGATAATAATCCTGCTTCCAATGAGAAAAAGATTACATAAGGCAAATTGAACAATTATTACTCCAGCTGCAATTGTAAAATTGTGAATCAATTGAAATCGTTGAACAATGTATTCACCTGTTATAAGAAGGATAAAAGCAAAGGAGGTGGCTTGCAGAATTCGTGTAATGTCTTTTATGCCTGTATGGCGGATGATGCCTACATAAGAACGGGTTGTTAAAAAGGCAAATGAATAAGATAATAAGATGAGAACGATTTCAAATATGAACCATGGGTAAGCATGAGGTGAAATAGAGTAGCGAACGAATAGAGCCATAAAATAAGCTGCTACCGCTACGCTTAAGTCAAAAGTAAAAGTAATCCATCGAGAAATGAACCGATGAGAGTAATACTTGTTGAATAATTTCTTAATCATTGCTGTTGTTTTTTAATAAAAAATCATTAGCTGTAATATACCAAAAACCTGTTCTTTACATGAGACTCTCTTATCGTAAAACACCTTTGATATGTTATTACGGTAATCATTCAACAAATATACGTTGCTTTTGGTAAAAATGTTTCTGAATGAGAAAAACTTTCGTAAAAATTTGTATTTGCTCACGATAGGGGGTTAAACTAATATCTGCGAAGACGATCTGCACTAACTATTTCTTTCTCGCTGATTTCCGCAGATGCATTTCTGCGTTCTTCTGCGAGTTTTATTCTGCGATAATCTGTGGGAGATGTATTTTTTCTCGCTGATTCACGCAGAATATCAACTGATAACTTATAACTTAATGTTGACAACTTAAAACAAATAACTGATAACTGTTAACTGATAACTGTTAACTGATAACTGTTAACTGATAACTGTCAACTGATCACTGACAGCAGATAACTGTCAAACTCCATTCTCCAACCTCCAACATCAATCCTCCAATCTCTGCGTTCTTCTGCGAGTTTTATTCTGCGA